>ENA-UOOH01000231-UOOH01000231.1-fermentation-metagenome-genome-assembly--contig:-NODE-231-length-67992-cov-4.266467_pt1 | contig 67992 bp, 62 predicted proteins | sample MGYA00245778_ERZ724025 | MGnify/ENA primary metagenome ERZ724025 (study PRJEB28704, sample SAMN03018313) | fermentation metagenome | biome: anthropogenic terrestrial biome; feature: soil; material... | reverse complement strand
TTGCGCCAACACGATAAAAATGGCAAAAAAGACAATCAATCCGAATATGCCGTATTCAATTGCGATCTGCATGAGCAAATGATGGCTGTTGTCCGCAGTTTCCCCCACGGTTGCGTAAGAAGGATACAAGGCGGAAAACAAGTGGTTGCCGACACCAATACCGCAATACCAAAAATTCTTCAGCATTTGAAAGGAGTTTTGCCATACAAGGGAGCGATAGGCAATGGAGCTGCCCAGCTTCAGGCCCCAATCCTGCAGAATGTTGGAAACAAAGGAGGGGAAAATGGCAAACCAAAAGGGCGTGCTTAACAGGGCAGTTCCCGCAACCACCATGGTTTTTTTGCTGTATACCAGGAAAAACAGGAACATGGCTACCACCAAAGACAGCCAGGCACCACGGGATAAGGTGAAAAAAAGACCGCCAAGCAGGGTTAACAGGGAAATCAAAGACCATAATTTCCCGCGGAAATAACGGGCACCCAATAAACAAGCAAAACCGAAGGGCAGGCACAGTACCAAGAAGGAGCCGAACATGGCACCGGTGTCAAAGGTGGACATGGCTCGGAGTGCATCGCTGGTAAAGGCGCCGGAAGATTCCGACAAAAACGTTTGTTTCAACCCTAGCAGGGCACAAATGGTGGAGGAAGCAAAGAGCATGATCGTGGTTCTGAGCACCCAGCAGGAGCTTCGCAACAAATTGACGCTTAGAAAAAAAATGAGCATCAATACGGTTCTGATGATGGCCGGTTTGAAGGAGAGAGCAGGATAAACCGAAAAAGGACCTGACAAAAATGTTAACAGGAAAAATGCCAGAACAAAATAATCCACGGCTTCCATGCGGAAGACACGCTTGCCTCGAAACACTTTGAACAAATAGGAAAATGTGGTCCATAGCACGGTGAAAACAAGCCAGGCGGAAGACAAAAGCGGGACGGTAAAAGCGATGGTCACGATTCCCACTTCAGGTTTGTATAAAATGAAGGAAGCCATGATCAGAATGGACAAATATAACATGACGGTCATGGGGGCAAACCACCAGGTTATCAACCCCAGCATCATCCCCAATAGGGTGACGACGGTTTCCATTTTATGCCCCTTCACCGGGGGGAAGGTCATTTCGGCTTGCCGCACGCCTCCCATCACTTCCAAAAAGCGTCCTAAGGTGCGGCTTTCGGCAAGGGCATCGTTTAATTCGGAACGGTTTAATATCAAGGGAATGGTCAAAAGCATAATGGCGGTTCCCACAAAAATACCTTCGACGGAAACATCGTGCATCATCAGCGAATAGCGTTTTAATATGCTCAATGCGGCAGACAAAAAGCCAAACAGGAATAAGGCAATGCCGATGCTTCGCATATGAATTTGCATCAGAGACGACACGACATGACGTACCCGGGGAAGGAGAACCCCGTTTTCCAGAGTGGCGGAAAAATGCAGTTTCAGGGTACGGCGCGTTGAAAAGGTTTTATGAAATTTATGGTGTAGTATACTGATCCGGGATGTTTTTCCCGCGGTGTCATAGCGGTCATACCCGGCAAAAAAGCTCTTCTTCCGCAGGGAGGTCAAAGTGTTATACAGAGAATTCGAAAAGGCAAAGAGAGACCCGAAAACAATACTATGGGAAAACCATGTTTTCAACTTCCATTTTTTTCTGTTTGGTATTAACACGAACTCTCCTTCTTCCGTATTAAAGTGATCTCATTATAGCATAGTTTCCCTATCGGGTCAATCATCAAAAACGATGCCTTTTTTGAAGGTCTTTTCCAGTTCCTCTTCCTGTTGTCCCACCAGCATATCCGGTCGGACAGCCCGGGTCTTTTCAATGGCTTTGGTTTTTCTCCAGGCTTCTATGTTGGCATGATGACCCGAAAGCAGTACCGAAGGCACGTTCATTCCGCGAAAACGGGCAGGTTTGGTATACTGGGGATATTCCAAAAGACCGGCAGAATGGCTTTCATTTTCATAGCATTCTTTGTCCGCAAGGACCCCATCCACCAAGCGGGTGATACAATCTACCAGCACCGCTGCCGGCAATTCTCCCCCTGTCAGTACATAATCGCCGATGGAAATTTCCTCATCCACGATAGAATCCAGCGCCCTTTGATCCACCCCTTCATAGTGTCCGCACAGGATGACCAATTGATCCAGCCGGGACAAGGCAAGCGCTTTTTTCTGGGTCAAAAGGGCGCCCTGGGGGGACATATACACGGTGTGGGGTTTTTGGGGAGCATCTGAGGTAATGGCGGCAAAACAATCCACAATGGGTTGCACTGTCATGAGCATACCCATGCCGCCTCCGAATGGCGTGTCGTCTACCTTCCGATGTTTGTTATGGGAATACTCCCGTATATTGTGACAATGGTATTCCACCAAACCGCCCTGCTGTGCCCGCTTTAGAATGCTTTCTGAAAAGATACCCTCCAGCATGGCGGGAAAGAGAGTCATGATATCAAACCTCATCATGCAAAAGACCGGGGATGGGGAGAATCCGCACGGCTTCCTCCGTATTGATTTCTTTGATAAAATCCTTGACCGCGGGAATCAAGGCGATTTTCCCCGCGGTGGTTTTGATTTCATATAAATCACCCGAACCATAATTGACCACATCCAAAATGATGCCAAGCGTTTGGTTCGTTTCATGATGAACAACGGGAAGTCCGATCAAATCAGTGATAAAAACCGCGTCATCTTCCACCTGAATATCGGTTCTGGCGGCATACAAGGTTTTCATTTTCAATGCCATGGCACTTGGGATGTCACTGCATTCTTCAAAAGATACCAATACCCATTTTCCGGCACTCCGCAGGGTTTTCACATGCAAAGGTTGGGTGCCGTTTTCATCCAGATAGAACCGTTTGATGGGAGTCAGTACCGAAGAGCTATCACACCAGTGTTCCAGTTTGACCTCGCCTCGTACCCCGTGGGTAGTGGTGATGCGCCCGACGGGCAAAAAAGGTTTTTTCATCCTATACCTCTTATTCTTTCGGAACGGAAAAGCGCACCGCTTTGGGCTGCAGTTCCAGCTTTACTTCTTTCACCGGTTCAAGTTCCCCGTCTACGCACAGGCAGGTGTTTTGTTTAGGGGCAAGGGTGAGAGATTTGCATTGACGATAAATCAGGCGATTTTTTACGCCGGGATTTTCATATATTTTGCCCGCTTTATAATCGCCCACCAGTTTGACGAAAGTCAATCGGCTGACGGGTTTGATCAGATTTACTTCCATCAGTCCGTCATCCAGGCGGGCACGGGGCGCGGCATGGTATCCGCCGCCGTACCAACCGCCGTTGCCCAGGGCAACCAATAAGTATTTTCCATCATAAGATTCTCCGTTATCCAGTGAAATGGTCATTTCCTCCATGGGCAGGGAGAGTAAGGTGAATCCCACCGAAATGGCATAGGAAAGCCCTCCGGACATCCAGGGGCGGTTTTTCCACTTTTCTACGTTGGTCACCACTGCGCAATCAAAGCCCATGTTCATCATATTGATGCAATAACGGTTATTGTACCGGATCAAATCGATTTTCCGTCCTTTTCCACGGATTTGCCGATGGATATTATCAAAATAATCGGGATGTTCAAAGCTCCGGGGAAAATCGTTACCTCTGCCGGCGGGAATCATGGTCAATTCAGCGTTTTCATACGCTGCCATGCCGTTGACGGTTTCATTCAAGGTGCCATCGCCTCCGCACGCGTAAAAACGGACACGGCCACCCTTGGAAGCCGTCGATCGTACATAGGCTTCCCCGTCTCCCCGATGCTTGGTAATGTACAACGAATAATCCAAAGCAGCCTCGGCTGCTGCAGCTGTGATGCGATCAATCAACTCTTTTTTATTCTTTCCGTTCCCGGATGCAGGGTTCACAACAAAAATATGCTTCATGCGATGTTGCCTTCTTCCTGTTTTTTACTCTTCATGCTTATGGTCATCTTCAAAGGTGTTTTCTTCTTGTTTTTTCATTTCTTCATGGTAAGCATTGTAAAAATTCAGTTCATATTCGTAGTTGGGATTGGCAGCCACGGCAAAGCTCTGCAGCATGGTTTGCCATGTTTGGGTATCCACCGGGGCACCCTGAACCGCCGTATGGGTCAGCACAAAGGCATATCCTTCTTTTAAGGTGACAAACTGGGTCCAAACGTACACAATCCCCTCTTCGTCATCGTCGTAAGAGCCGCTGTATTGTATATATTTTCCCTTGAGATCCCCGATGGTCATGTCTTCGTTTTTTAAGGACTCATAGTTGGTGATGAAGCCCAAAGAAGATTCCGAAATGCTCACATATTCTGCCAGGGTCATATTCACATCGTAAATCAAAAAAAGTTCGGAAAATAGGGATACATATTCCCGGTTTTTGTCGGAATTTTCAGGAGAGCAGATGGTGGCAATGAGGTTTTCATCCTCGGTGGTGGCTGTCCATGTTTCGGGGTATTTCAAAGAAACACCATAGATATCATCCTGGAAGATTGTAAAATTTTCACAGCCAACAGCGGTTGTCAGCACTACAAGCAGCAGCAGGAGGAAAAACCATTTTTTCATAGTGAATCTCCTTTGGATACATAGGCCGTCCAGTAGGGATCATACGTAACATATCCCGGTCTGGACCCGGCGGGTTTTTTGATGTGACGGATTTTGGTATAATCCACAGCCACTTTGGCACCGGCGCCTGCGGAGGAATAGACCGCTGCGGTTTGGGCGGCAAAGGTAAAGTCTTCTATCGGCGGTTCTTCACCGCCGGTGATCATGATCACATGGGAGCCGGGGTAATCCTTTACATGGAACCACCAGTCGTTTTTATCGGCAATGTGGGTGGTCAGCTCATCGTTTTGCAGATTGTTTTTTCCCACCATCAGGGTATATCCGCTTGGTGTTTGTAATTTGATGGGGGGGTGAGGTCGCAACTTTTGTTTTTTTCTTGCATGATGGCCCTGCTTGCCGCCGTAGTCCCAATGGGACAATTCTTCCCGAATTTGAGCCAAATCGGCTTCGGTTTTGGCACGGGTTAATGCATCCAGCACGGTATCGATATATTGCAGTTCCCGTCGGGCTTGTTCCAATTGCTCGGACAGTTTTTCCTTGGCGTTTTTTTTGCGGTTATAGTCTTTGTAATATTGATTGGCGTTGACGGCGGGAGGATAGCGGGGATCCAGCTTCACCGTGATGGTTTCGCCGGTTTCATAGTCGATGGCAACCAAAGTATGATCTCCTTTTTTCAGGCGATATAATTCCTGAAAAATCAACTCTCCTGCTTTTTTGCACGATATTGCGCCGGCGGTGTCCGCCAATTCTTCTTCCTGCACAAAAATTTTTTTATGCAATCGACTTTTTGCATTTTTTAATAAACGGGTGATATCCACAGACTTTTGGGCCTTCCTCTGTTCATTTTCCCGCTTCCCGTGATACTCTTCCAGCAATTGGCTGGGACTGTCATAGGGAATGATGCGGGCTTCGCTGCTAAAATGCGTAAGAGGGAAATAGCTATAAGCAAAGGGTTTGTCATCCAAAGTACGCACCAGTATGCAAGGAGAAAAGGCATGGCTGCGAATGATGTCCATATGGCGGGCAAAGACTTCCCACAAAGTATCCGCATCCTTTACGGTTTGCGCCTTGGCACGATATGCCAGTTCCGCGGCGGCGGCAGGGCAAAATCCCCGATACAAAGCAAAAAGGGCTTTGTCTGCCGGGGTTTCAGGGGACAGGGCGGATATGGCTTGTAAAAAGCTTTCCCGTGTAGCATCCAAAGGGTTTTTCTTTCCCTGATCCGGGGGTAATTCATAGGGTAAGCCGGGCAAGAGAGGTCGCTTGCAACTGGCGGATAGGTCGGAATAACGCAGGGCGGACAACACCTTCATATGGGTGTCGCAGAGAATGATGTTGGTGTATCGTCCCATTAATTCCACAATCAAAGTGCGTTTACCGCACTCCCCCAATTCCCCTTTGGTTTCAAATTCAAAAAAGAGAATTCGTTCGAAAGCCGGATGATCCACGGCGCGTAGCCGACCGCCTGTCAAATGTTTACGCAATAACATGCAAAACATGGGCGGAGAAGCGGGGTTTTCTTTCACGATTTCGGTGAGGGAAACACGGGGAGAGCCGGAGGAAGCGGAAAGCATCAGCCGATGGCTTTCTCTGCCGGAGCGTATCAAAAGATGCACTTCATCCCGTTCGGGCTGCAGCACTTTTTCCACTTTGCCGTCCAGGAGTGTTTCTCTCAATTCCCATGCCACACAGGCAAGCATACCGCCGTCCAGCGCCACAACCATCCCTCCTTTTGCTGATATAACTCCATAATAAAATAATAGTAACATATCTGAACAAAAAACGCAAGAAAAAACGCATGCCGGACAGGCTATATTAGGATGTACAGTGGATACTTTGCTTGACAAAGAAACAGGGATATATTATAATGCGACATATAATCACGGAAGTGTTGAAGCGGAAAGGAAGTAAATGCATGCTCAAACCTTTGAAAAATCCCATCGGGATCCAAGGTCCCGTTGTTACCATTGTCATGGACGGTGTGGGGATCGGTAAAGCCAACGAAGCCAATGCGGTGTTGGCCGCCCGTACACCGACCCTGGATAAACTGTTTCAAACCTATCCCATGGTTGCTATCAACGCCCACGGAACCGCCGTGGGTTTACCCTCTGATGACGACATGGGCAACTCTGAAGTGGGCCACAACGCTTTGGGTGCAGGACAAGTTTTTGCCCAAGGGGCCAAACTGGTTGCCGCTTCCATCGAAAGCGGCAAAATGTTTGCTTCTGACACCTGGAAGAGGCTGGCGGGAAATTGTGTAGGCGGGACGCACACCTTGCATTTTATAGGATTGTTCTCCGACGGCAACGTACACTCCAATATTTCTCACCTGAAAGCCATGTTGACCCAAGCTAAAAAAGAAAACGTCAACAACGTGCGCATCCACATTCTGATAGATGGCAGAGATGTGGGAGAGCGATCTGCGCTGGAATATGTGGAACCGTTTGAAGTCTTCTTGTCCGAACTGCGGGACAATCATTTTGATGTGAAAATTGCATCCGGAGGCGGCAGAATGCAGATTACCATGGATCGTTACGAAGCCAACTGGAACATGGTGAAAAAAGGTTGGGACATCCATGTGAGGGGCGAAGGCAGAGGATTCTGCTCTGCCAAAAAAGCCATTGAAACCTATCGGCAGGAGTACAACTGCATTGATCAGGATTTGCCCGGGTTTGTGATTGTGGACGATGGTGAGCAGCCCGTGGGCAAAATCGAAAACGGCGACAGTGTAATTTTCTATAACTTCCGGGGCGATCGCGCCATTGAAATTTCCCGCGCTTTCGAGGAGGAAAACTTTACCGCCTTTGATCGGGGCAATCGGCCCCATGTGCTGTATGCCGGTATGCTGGAATACGACGGAGATTTGAAAATTCCTTCTCGCTACCTGGTATCTCCCCCTGAAATTACCAATACCATGGGCAAATTCCTGGCGGACAGGAAGATCCATCAATTTGCACTATCCGAAACCCAAAAGTACGGGCACGTCACATATTTTTGGAACGGCAACCGTTCCGGTAAATTCTCCGAGGAATATGAAACCTATCTGGAGGTTCCCTCCGATGTGGTTCCCTTTGAACAGCGTCCCTGGATGAAGTGCGCCGAAATCACCGACAAACTCATTGAAGCCATCCGTTCCCGCCAATATCAATATATCCGGGTTAATTTCCCCAACGGCGACATGGTAGGGCATACGGGTGATTTTGAAGCTACCGTCATTTCCATGGAAGCGCTCGATTTGTGCCTTGCCAGAATTCTTCCCGTGGTGGATGAAGTCAAGGGTGTTGCTATCATCACCGCCGACCACGGCAACGCCGATGAAATGTATGAAATCAACAAGAAAACCGGAGCCGTCAAGTGCGATTCCGATGGTGTAAAAAAATCCAAAACCTCCCACACCCTCAATCAAGTGCCCATGGTGTTTTATGATCGTTTTTATCAAGACGCATACACGGTGAAAAACGGCCAATTCGGTTTGTCCAACCATGCCGCTACCGTGGTGAACCTGTTGGGGTACGAAGCACCCGATATGTGGGATGAAAGCGTTATTTCTCTGAAATCAATTTAAAAGGGAATCATATTTTATGCCCAAATTTAAAACCAAAAAGAGGCTATCTAAAAAGAAGCGGGAATCCAATTTGATATATGACCGCAAAAACGGCATATTGTTAAAGGAGACCATTTGCGGCGAGGGATCCATGAAATTTGTATACCGGACCAAACTGGGTAAAGCCATTGGGTACACGGTGTTGAAACGGCGTTTTTTCACCCGTTTGTGCACCGCATCCCATTACACCCGTTTTTCCAGACGGAAAATTCAAAAATTTGTGAACCGATATAACATTAACATGGACGAAGCCCTGCGCCCCATGGAAGATTACCGCAGTTTCAATGATTTTTTCACCCGCCAATTGAAAGAGGGGGCTCGGCAGATCGACCTATCCCCCCAGGTGCTGATTTCTCCTGCCGACAGTAAATGCATTGCCTATCCCATTCAGGACGGGATGGTGTTTTCCGTGAAAGGCATCAAATATTCTTTAGGTGAGTTGGTGCGGGATCAGAATGTGGCGGAAGAATACCGGGACGGTATTTGTCTGGTGTTCCGGCTGGCCCCCACGGATTATCATCGTTTTTGTTCCGTGGACAGAGGCGTGCAGTCTTCCGTACGAGAGATCAAAGGACACTGGAATACCGTCAATACCCATTATGCCCCCAAAAAAGTGCATGCCACCAATTATCGTCAGGTATGCACCATACGATCCGAGAACTTTGGCTTGATCACCGAAATCGATGTGGGTGCCATGATGGTAGGTAAAATCATACAGCACAAACCCATGGGCGGCATACTGGAAAAAGGGGAAGAAAAAGGGTATTTTGAGTTTGGTGGCTCCACGGTGGTATTGCTGTTCAAGCGGGACCGGGTGGCACTTGCCGATGATATTTTGCAGTACTCGGCATTGGGTATTGAGTGCATTGTCCGTATGGGCGAATCCATCGGACGTAAACATTAAGCAGAAAAAGCATCGTGAAAACGATGCTTTTACTTGTCAAAAAACCATCAAACCAAGAAAAATTTACCGCCGGGGCAATTTCCCGAAAAAGTAAATTAGGTATATTTGGCTATGGAGATGATATATAATAGCTATGGATTTATTTGCAAGGCAGTCAAAGTGGTGGGTTTATAAAGAAAGAATCAGTGCCGCCATGGCCTTGGCTTGTTCTTTCAGGGAGGCAATTTCGGCCTTTTCATAGGGCGTATGAATATCGTATCCCCGGACGCCCATGGATTCTAATGTGGGGATCCCCGCCAGGGTGGTATAGGCGGCATCCGAACCGCCGCCGCTGGAGGTTTCACCGTATTCCGGCAGGCCGCATTGTCTTAAAGCGCGGTTACACTGATCGAACAAGGCTTTATTTTTGGCATTTTTTACCATAGACGGTCTGTGATGCAGGCGGGTAATGTTGGCATGGGTGCCTTCCACATAGGTTTTTTCCAGAACTTGATGCAAAACGCGTTGAATATGATCCAAATCCGCCATCTCGGTAAAGCGGCAGTCCAATTCCAACATGCAGGTATCCGGTACGGCGTTTCGAGCGCTCCCGCCTTTGATCAAACCAAAATTATAGGTAATGCCGTTCTTTGCGCTGTGTTTTTCAATTTCAAGGACAATGTGGGCGGCTGCCCGAATGGCGCTGGCTCCGTCAAAATAATACTGCGCGTGGGCTGCTTTTCCCGTAACCTGAATCTGCACATCACAAATGCCCTTTCTCCGGGTGACCAGGTTATGACCCCGAATCCCTTCACAATTGAGGAAAGCCACGGCATCTTTGGCTTGCTCGCACATGAACTGGACGGTTTTTCCTTGAGAAAGCATACTGTTTACTTCCTCATCGCTTTGTAAAATAAGCTTGACGGGACGTTTGGTATACCCTGATTGCCGCAGGGCTTCCATGGTGAGCATGGCCACCACGATGCCCCCTTTGCAGTCGCAGACGCCGGGTCCGTAAAAATACGTGTCGTCCATGCTGGCGGGAGGAAAACCGAATACGCCGTCATCGAATACCGTATCCATATGCCCCGACAGACAAACGGGTGCGTGGGGGCTATGGGGATTCAGGGTGATACAATACACATTGCCGGCTGTTTCCATGGGTTCCTTGTGTATTTTATATCCTTGGGATGCCATCAAGTCGGCAATGTATGTGCCAACGGCGTCCACCCCGGCTTTATTTGTGGATTTGCTTTCCATATTGACCAGGTCTAAAACGATTTGTTTGTATGGATCAAACAGCTCATCTATTGTTTGGAATACCTCGTTCATAATAACCTCGCGCATCTTCGGGCTTCAGTGCGGCGATTTGCCGTTCCAATTCCAGAAGTTGTTGTCGCAATTTGCACAGTTCCTGGGAAACGGGGTCCGTAATGTGTACCTGATCCAGAGATTGGGCGGGTGCGATTTTTTCTTGCTCCCGTTTGGTACTGCGGCCGGGAACACCCACCACGGTGGCTCCCGGTTCCACATCGGACAACACAACCGCGTTGGCACCGACACGGGCACCGTTCCCCACCACGCAGGGACCTAATATTTGACTTCCTGCCCCCACCAGTACATTGTTTCCCAAGGTGGGATGGCGTTTGCCTACCTCTTTTCCTGTGCCTCCCAGGGTAGCACCGTGGTAGATGGTGCAGTTATCGCCGATTTCGGCAGTTTCGCCGATGACGACGCCCATGCCGTGGTCAATGAACAATCCTTTGCCGATTTTGGCGGCAGGATGGATTTCGACGCCGGTTTTATGGCGGCATCTTTGGGAAATATACCGGGCAATGCCGTACATTTTATGGGTTTGAAACCAATGCGCCATATGATACATCCGCAGGGCTTTGAACCCGGGATACAAGAAAAAGACTTGCGCCGTGCTTCTCGCTGCGGGGTCGCGGGCGGCGATGGAACGGGCATCGTCCAGCATACCTTTATAATACATGTTTGATTCTCCCCATTCATATGCATAGGATAAATTCATTATACAATACTATGGTATCTTGTCAAGGGAGGAAGCAAAATTGCTTGACATCTTCAGGGATTTCTCGTATAATAGATAGGAATAGAATCGGAAAGGAAGCGGCTTTTGCCGCAGGCTGAAATATGATAACCAAGGGAAGTGTTCCCGGCAGAAGGCGATTACGAGAAGCGGCGTTCACCATGGTTTTTCAAGGAGAATTTCATAAGGAACAAACTCCCGAAGAACTGTTTGCCCATATTTGGGAAGAATGTAACGGGAAAACGCCGATTTGTGATTTATACAAAGAAATTGCCGCCGGAAAAGGAGCAGGAAAAGAAGCTGCTGTTGCCTATATGCAAAGCACCTTTATGGGTGTGTTCTCTCATATCGATGAAATCGATGAGAAAATTGCAGAGGCCAGTGTTGGCTGGAAAAAAGAAAGATTATCAAAGGTGATCCTGGCGATCCTTCGACTATCGATATACGAAATGTTGTATACAGGCGATGTACCCAAAAGCATTGCTATCAATGAAGCCGTGGAGTTGACCAAGCGGTATGAAGACGTCCGGCTGTCCGGATTTGTCAACGGCGTTTTGGGGAAAATCAGCCGCGGAACCACGGAGATATAAAATGATCAAAATCCATTGCGGCATCGATACCAGCCTGTATACCACATCGGCTGCCGCCGTGACCGAAGAGGGAACAATGTTTTCGGTCAGCCGTTTGTTGGCGGTGAAGGAGGGAGAACGGGGCGTGCGGCAAAGCGACGCCGTGTTTCAGCATACCGTGGATCTTCCCGGGGTGCTGAATGAACTGGATTCCCAAATCAAAGAAGCATATTCCGGATATGAAATCGTATCCATGGGCGTATCAACGCGCCCCAGGACGGTGGAAGGTTCCTATATGCCCTGCTTTTTGGCAGGGGTCAATGCGGCGTCAGCTCTGGCGTTTGGTGCGGGTGTACCTTTGTTGCCATTTTCCCACCAGGAAGGTCACATTGCCGCCGCCATCCATGGCTGCCCGGAGTTTCCTATCCATGCGGCGGTTTTTTTTGCTTTTCATATGTCAGGCGGAACCTGTGAATTGTTGCGGGTAGAGAAGACCAAAACCGGATTTCGAGAAGAAATCATTGGCAAAAGCCGGGACATTACCTGCGGACAACTGGTGGACCGCACCGGGGTGAAGCTGGGGTTGTCTTTCCCTTGCGGCAAAGAGCTGGAAAAACTGGCAAATGAATATCCCGTAGGCAAAGCCCCCAAGGTGTCGGGAGAAAAAGGATGTATTAACCTTTCTGGGTTTGAAAATCAAATTGATCGGATGATACAAAACGGTGTTGACAATGGAAAAATTGCCGCTTTTGTATATGACGTCATTTTGGCCGCAGTGGAGAAAATTCTGGACGAAAGCGGAGCGAAAAAGGAAAATCTGCCTATACTGTTTGCAGGCGGTGTTATGAGCAGCCCGCGGTTAAAAGAGCATTTGCAGGGGTATTTTACCCTGCCTTGGTTGGCTACAGACAATGCCTGCGGGATTGCCTTGCTTGCCAAAGCCGGGTGGGAGAGGGAAAAACTATGATTCAGGAACGGATATTACGGGTAGGAGAAGTCAATGCCTATGTGAAGGCACTCCTGGACACGGATCCGATATTGCATGATGTGTATATCAAAGGGGAAATTTCTAATTTCACCAACCATTACAAAACAGGACATTTTTATTTTACCCTAAAGGACGAAGAGGGTTCCTTGAAAGCGGTGATGTTCAAATCGTCTGCTTCCAAATTGAAGTTCCTGCCGGAAAACGGCATGAAGGTCATTGCCAGAGGACGGATTTCCGCCTTTGTCCGAGATGGTGCCTATCAGCTGTATACCGAGGATATGGAACCCGATGGAATCGGTGCTTTATATATCGCGTTTGAACAGTTGAAAGAAAAGCTGCAAAAAGAAGGTTTGTTTGATCCCGAACATAAAAAGCGCCTTCCCGCCTATCCCCATCGGGTGGGCATCATCACCTCTCCCACGGGTGCTGCCGTGCGGGACATCATCAATGTGTCCAATCGTCGATGGCCCGCTGCGGAACTGATTTTGTTTCCTGCTTTGGTGCAGGGGGAAAATGCGCCGGCTCAATTGTGTCGGGGCGTGAGGTATTTCAATGTAAGCTGTCAGGTGGATGTGATTATCCTGGGAAGAGGGGGCGGATCGCTGGAAGAATTATGGGCATTCAACGATGAAACCCTTGCCAGAACCATCTTTGCTTCCCGTGTACCCATCATATCGGCGGTCGGTCATGAGACGGATTTTTCCATTTCGGATTTTGTCAGTGATATGCGGGCGCCCACGCCCTCTGCCGCTGCCGAGCTCGCGCTGCCGGACAGAACGCAATCCAAAGACGGTATCCTTCGCACGGGCATGCGTATGACGGCTTCCCTGCAGAGCCGGCTCCATACATTACGGGTGAAAGTAGACACGGATGCAAAAAAACGGTGTCTGGTTGCGCCGACTGCCCCCATTGACGATCGGAGAATGCTGTTATCTCATCTGGAAACACGGCTGGAACGGGCATCGTCTCTGCTTTTGGAACGGAATCGTGCCGTATTGGGACTGCGGGCACAGGATTTGAAAAATCTCAATCCTCTTGCCGTCATTGCCCGGGGTTATTCCGCCGTGTTTGATCAAAGCGGTCATGTCGTCAAAAGTGTCAAACAAGTCAAGCCGGGAGACACCGTAACCTTTCGCACCGTGGATGGCGGTGTGGTTGCGTCGGTGCAAAAGACCTATGAGAGTAATATCAGAGAGGAAATAAAATAATGGAAGAAAAGAAACTGTGTTTTGAAGAAGCGTTGGCGCGGTTGGATGAGATTGTAAAGGGATTGGAAGAACAAAAAACCCCGTTGGATGTATCTCTTTCTTTGTTTGAAGAAGGGGTGGGATTGGTAAAACTTTGCACACGCCTTTTGGATGAGGCCGAACAAAAGGTGAAAATATTGACGCGAGGGGAAGATGGACAAGTGACGGAAGCATCGTTCGTTGGTGAAATGTCATAATTTTTATGTAAACCCTCTTGTCAAAACAAAGCAGATGTGCTATAATCAAAATAGAGTAACATGCGCGTGGGGTTCATGCGCAAGACCACCCTGTATCTCGCTCTTCTGCGATACTATTATAATATTTTTTGGAGGACAAGTAGTATGAACACAACCAAAAGATTGCTTTCCCTTCTGCTGGTTCTGGCACTTACCTTCACAATGGTGATCATAAGCGTCGGATGCAATGGCCAAGAAACGGACGACAAGGGCAATGGCAAAATAGAACCTCCTGCTCCGACCATAAAGAGCATTGAGGCTTCCATCAATGTTGCCGAACTCCCTGTTGGCTCATCCATAGAGAGTTATGCTCACATGATCACCGTGGTGGGCACTTATTCCGATTCCACGGCAGAAAAGCCTCATAAAGAAACCATCAAAGATTTCACGCTGGAAACCAAAGGCGCTGTGGCAGCCGGCGCAGGTGAAATCACCGTAAAAAGCGGTTCTTTGAACGCCGATGTTGCTTATACGGGCGTGGAAGCAACAGATCCTGCTTTGTTTCAGTTTGATTCAACCACCGGTGCCATCACGGCGTTTGTTCCTTTCCTGAAAGTGACGAAAGTGGATGAAGAGGGAAAAGAGTATCTGGATTATCCCGATGAAGAATATCCTACGACCATTGTGATTCCTTCCTCCATTGAAGGTGTGAAAGTGACCGCCATTGATTCTAAGGCGTTTTCTCCCGAAGCACAAATTACAAAATTTTCCAAAATAATCATTCCGGATAGTGTCACCACCATCGGAAGCTTGGCATTTGCTTGCGCCAGCATTGTAAAATTAGATGAAGATGCTCCCGATACCGGATATGACAGATACAAAGCAAATGGCGGTTTGGATTCGGTTGTTATCCCCAATTCCGTAAAGGAACTGGGCGAAAAAGCCTTTATGGAATGCGGCTCTTTGGTCAATATCGTTTTGCCTCATTCTATCACTGCGATTTATGACAGAACCTTTGACGCCTGCTATTCTTTAAAATCCATCGTGATTCCCGACACGGTTCGCTCGCTTGGTGATTACGCTTTCCGCAAGTGCTACAATTTGACTTCTGTCACCCTGTCCTCCAGCATTGATACCATTGGTCGTGAAACCTTCCGTTATTGTGAAGTTTTGGAAAGCCTGGTCATACCTGAGGGGGTTAGATCCATTGGTGAACAAGCGTTTGTGGACTGCACCCTTCTGATGAAAATTACCTTCCCCAAAAGCTTGATTGAAGTGGGTAAAGATGCTTTTAATAAAACATGCAAATGGAGATACAATCAAAAAGAAGGCCTTGTATATGCAGGCAACGTTGTGATTGGTTTCAACCACAAAACAAAAATTGAAAAAAATGATCGAGACATTGACGTTGAAGTGGATATCATTCCCGATAAACTGACCGTTGATATTAAGGAAGGTACTGTAGGAATCGGTGGCTCTGCTTTTGAAGGGCTCGAACAGATCACTTCTGCCACCATTCCTTCCAGTGTAAAATACATTGGAAACCGCGCTTTTGCAAATTGTACCGGCATTACCACAGTGGCTTTACCCGAAAACATTAACATTGCCGAATCTGCGTTCATCAACTGCTCTTCCTTGGAAAACATCACCATTCCCGAAAGCACCACCGGACTGGGTAAATTTGCTTTTGATGGTACAGCTTGGTATGATAAACAACCCAAAGGTTTGGTGTTTATCGGAAAGTTTTTGTATGCGTACACTCCCGAAGACGACGTGACTGATATCGTCCTTCCCGATGGTCTTACAACGTTCCCCGGGTACCTGTTTAATGGAAAGAAAAACATCACATCCATTGTTATTCCGGATAGCGTGACCAGCATTCCTGCCAATGCATTTTTCAATTGCTCTTCTTTGAAAAGTGTTAAAACCGGCAATGGCGTACAAGTGATCGAAGACAGTGCCTTCGGCAATTGCACCTCTTTGAAAGAAATCACCATCGGTACCGGTGTAAAAACCATCGGTACGAGCTCGTTCTCTGAATGCAGAAATGTGGAAACACTTGTTTTGCCTGAAGGAATCGTTACCATTTCCGACCGGGCGTTTTTCGGTTGTGCTCGTTTGGCGATCAATATTCCTGCCAGTGTGACGGAACTTGGCGAAGGTGTATTCGAAAACTGTATCTATATCGAAAACAGCAAAAATAAGATTTCCGTTATTGCTGGGACTGTGGGTGAAACCTACGTAAAAGAAAACAAACTTCCACACACAACAGTTACACAGTAAATATTCAGTATCTGCAGGGGTAGCATTTTGAGTGCTACCCCTATTCTTATATATAGGAGTGAACGTGTATGCTAACCGGTCAGAGTCAGGGCACCTCAAAGAAAACAAAAAAATGGACAAACCACGCTTTATCCATCCTAATTTGCGTGGGATTGTGCACTCTTTTATGTGCCGTGAGCGCTTTGTATTTGTATGGGCATGTATGTTCGGAAAACGCCCTAAAAAACATCATGCAAAGTACAAAGGTAACGTCTTTTTCAGCTTCTTTGGTATTTGAAAATGCAGATTTTCATGCAGTAGGCTTGAATAATGAAGCCACTGTGGGTGAATATTTGGTTGCAAAGTTCCTAAACGAGCCCAAAAACCATGCATCTGATGACACATTGGAAGTGAGTGGTTTGGGTTTGGAAGAGAATGACGAAATGCAGGAAGGAAAGCTTGAGCCGGGAAATGATGATGCCAAACTGGCTGAAACAGAGGATCCATCCCATGATGAAAAAAATATTCCTATAAGCAAACAGGTAACCCAGGCGGAAGTGCAGGAAATATTAAAGAGAACAACCATTGAAGAGTATTTGGAAGAAAAAATTTGCACGATGGTGACCAATCTGACTTCCGGAAAAAAGGTTGAAGGTATAACAGCAGTGGAAATGAAAAGCGTTTTGGAAGAAAATGAAGAGGTGATCATGGAATATACGGGAAAACCTCTTTCCGAAAACGCTTTTAATGCCGTGGACGCATTTTTTGAATCGAATGACGGCAAGTGGCTATCAGATCCGATGTCATTAGGGGCGAAGGAAAATGAATCCGCGGGGGAATGGCAACGGTTGATGGAGTGGTCATCTTTTGCGCGATGGCTGACATCCCCCTGGGTGTGGATTATTTTATCGGTGATTGTATTGGGCTTGATCGGACAAATGGTCTGGATTCACCAAAATCGTTGGGTTGGCTTGATCTATGGTTCCTTTTCCATTCTTTTGGTGGGGGTATGTATGGTCATCACGGGCTATTGTTTACCTGCTTGGCTGGATTTTACCGGGATTGAACAGGGAAAAGAAGCGGGTATATGGGAGTCTTTTATGACAGCATTTCAACAGGCATCACAGAATATGGGGTATATAGAAATCGCTGTGGGCGTTATATGCATGGTCACGTCGATTCTGTTGGCGGCACATAAAATGAAGAAAAAAAGAATAGTATTGGGTCAAATATGAGTGTGTTTTCCTTTACATCCGGCTGGAAAAAGAAGAAAAAAGCAGAATATGTATTGACAATTGAGTGGAACGGTGTTATAATACCGCTTGTCCGCGAAGAATGGATATCTGGGTGTGGCGCAGTTTGGTAGCGCGCTACCTTGGGGTGGTAGAGGCCGCTGGTTCAACTCCAGTCACTCAGACCAAAAATATAGACTGTCATAAGACAGTCTATATTTTTTATCATACATTTTAATATTTGAGATTTGAGGGCGAATTAATTCCTGTCAGCAGTATTTTAAAATGGCGTAAAGCTTGCTCTTTGAGATCGAAATCAGGATAACGAATGCACCATTCAAAGGTCAGTCCCCTATATGCCGTAACAAAATGCCTGGCTATTTCCTCCATGGGTAAATCTGATTGAAATACGTGCTGATTCATTCCCTTGTTGATAACATCATAAAACAGTTTATAAAGCTCCCTGTTATAATCTATTACAGCATTCGTTTTAATGTCTTTTCCTATTTGTATTTTATATAAAATCCTCATGTTTTCACAGCTGATGCTCTCAGTAATCACCTCTGCAATTTTACCCACAAGAGAAAGGAGTGCATCATTTGCCGGCATATCGGATGGAAGGGATTCGAGGTATGCCCTATAATCAATATCAACTTTGGTTACATAATCGTTTATCAAAGCGGCAATCAAAAAATCCTTGGATTCAAAATGCACATAAAAGCTGCCTTTCGCCACACCTGCGTGCTTGACGATATCGTCTACATTGACAGCTTTAAAGCCGTGCCTGCTAAATAGTTGTTCAGCGCTTATATATATTTTATTCTTCGTTTCTGCTGCTTTTTCTTTTCTGCTATAAAAAGTCTTTTTTTTCACAAATTTAATCTCCTATATTGACATTTTGTACATAAACATTTATAATGACCGTAGTCACCGAATCGGTTTGCTTTTAATATATTATAGAGCAATCAATTGTATTTTTCAAGGTGAAAAAACAAAATTAAATCAGGAGGAAAATTAAGATGAAAACATACGTATCAAAAACAATCAGCATAGTTCTTGTGGCGCTCTTTATTTGTTTCAGTTTTTCTGCATGCACCGGTACAGGCGAAACAAAAGACGACTCAACCAGATCCGAAAATAGCGGGAACGAAGGTGGCAATTCAATAGAAAATGATAAAAATGACGAAGAAATTATCACAGAAGATGAAAAGCATGGTAAAGTAGCTGAAGGTATGCTTGGAGCAGCCGGAGACCTGGTTGATAAATATAGCGGGTATCTGGGATACGGTTACAACATTCTTACTGCCGCGTATTATAATCATAAAGATATTAAAACGGGGCATCCGATTATTGACATGGATTCCCTTGTCAAGAAAAACAAAATATATGTCGAGAACAAGTCATCCCAACACGTAGATAGTGTAACGTTTGTATCAAGCTCCGCGAAAGAGTATTCCGAGCACTTTGCATGCGCTGCGAACATAAACGCAAAAATCGGTTTTACAGGGAGCTTTGAGGCGAGTTTTAAACAGAATCATACGTTCCAAATGAATTCCAATCAAAAACTGATCACGACACAAGCCTTGCTTGAAACGCAGAATGACTATATTATTGACGTTGATGCGAAGCTTCTTGCAGAAAATGTAACAAGCACCTTTAAGAAAGCGGTTACTGAGAAAACAGCGAAGGAACTGATTGATCTGTATGGAACGCATGTTTTAGCCAATATCACCCTCGGAGGAAGATTTGATATTCATTATTTTTATACAAGAACCGAAACCAGTGAATCGACCGATATCGAAGTATCCGCTCGAGCATCTTATCGAAGCATCAGCGGGAGCGCAAGTGCGAAGGATGAAAAGGATAAAACTGAAATAGAGACACACAGCAGTCTTTTTTTTACAACCTATGGCGGTTCGGTTACAGGCAACCCGACCTCGGTGGAAGCAGCGATAAAGTCCTATAAAGATTGGAGTACCGGCGTTGAAAACGGAAAGATAACTTTTATAAACGCTTCCGAAGTCATTCCACTCTGGGATATTGTAGCTAATCTTGAAGATGTAGAGAATGCCGCCGAAAAAAGTGCTGCCATAAAACAGTATTTTGATGCAAGAGTCGATCAAATTTCCGGTGAATTCAAGGAATCCGTAAATACTCCAATCTATATTTCTGATGTGTATGTCGGATATGGTAAAACGGAGTCTGAGGCCAAGAATATGCTTCGCAGTAAAGGTGTTACTGAGGGGCATATTGTGAACCTCGATCTTAATACAAGTGTAGGTGGGTATTGGATTTATCTTGGTTATAAGACAACTACTGACAAGGCAAACGCGATTACTAATCTTGTTGCCAATTATTACAGCGAATCAACCTCTTCCAATTTAACGTATAATGGCATCAAATACAATATCATTCCCGTTGATCTCAACAAGGGAGCAAAGGGTAAATATATCTATCTCTATTATACCAGAGACCAAAAGGCGGGTAATCCGATATGTGCAATTCAGTATCAGCATAACGAAAAATTCCAATTTGAACATGTAAAGGCAGACGGTTACAATCCGGTAAACACGATCTTGAATGATAACGCGGTAGACCTTAATAAGGGATCGGGCGGAGATTATATTTATCTCTGGTTTAAAAGAAGTTAGAAACGAAACGGTTATTGCGCAATGAGGGCAAAAATCGATCTTCTTCGCAAAAAAGTGGTATTACTTTGTTTACAAATAACAAAGTATCTAACAAACAGAGATGGATTACAATAGATAAAGAATATCAGCGTAATCCCATAAATCTCTTACATCTTTTTCGTTACCTCTTTACAGAAACACCGAACACCGCATAAACATAGCGTTTATGCGGTGTTTTTTCACGTGAATTGACGCTTTTAACTTGACAAAACATCAATACATCTTATATAATACAAATAAGGGATTTATTTCGTTGCGGCTTTTTGATGGTAGAGATAGGCGGTAGCTATACTCTTGACTGTGTTAGTAAAAAAATGCTTGCTATCTATTTACAGTCTTGGAGATGAGGAATATGAACAGTATAGAAAAATATTTGCACGATTGTTTACATAATAATATGTTTGACAATTGCGCCGTTGCAATAGGTAATCCCGATGGTGAAAAATACAGATACCTGATTGATAATAAAGAGCTAATAACAGACGCTGACACCTTATTTGATATGGCTTCTGTCACGAAAATTCTCTCTGTTGCATTACCGGCATTGATCCTTGCGGATCAGGGGAGACTTTCTTTTGATGCAAAAATGGGTGATTTCTTCGAGTGTACTGATGAAAAAAAGAATATAACCATTAAAAATTTATTGACTCATACAAGTGGTATGGGAGGCGGAGCGATAGAACCCTATGCAGGTATCCCTGAAAATGCAATTCAGGCAATTTTAGGTAAGCCGCTTTTAATGAAGCCCGATACAAATGTGATATATTCTTGTCACGGATATATGGTAATGGGTAAAATACTAGAGCGTATATGCGGTAAAGCACTGGATCAAATTCTTGTTGAATATGTAACAAAGCCGCTTAACATGAATCATACCATGTATTTGCCAATTGGAAATAATATTGTAAACTCAAATGATAACAAAAAAGAGACAGGTCTGGTGAATGATTTCAATGCAAGATTTGTCGGTGGCGTTTCGGGAAATGCCGGAGTGTTTTCATCTATTGATGATATGAGTATTTTTGCCAGGTTATTAGCAAATGATTGTAATCAATTGTTATCTAAGAAAATGTTTGATATGGCTATTATGAATTATACGGATGGAATGGGCGAATCAAGAGGTCTTGGATTCTGCCTTGTAGATGAACGGTATTCTCAAGCGGGCGATTTGTTCAGCATGGGTTCATATGGCCATTGCGGGCATACGGGTACATCTGTTTTTATTCATAAATGCTGCAAGCAATATGTGGTGGTTCTCACGAACATGACAAAATGTGTGAAGGGTACATACAACATTGTCAAGGAATTCAGAAAAAATATTCATAATGCCATTCATGAATATCAATCATCAAATGAAATGTGCCACTTTATGTAACAACCGGTATGCCGGGGAAATAGGTATCTTTTTTCGTTACCTCTTTACAGACAACACGCAAAGCCCTGTTTTCTCAGGGCTTGCGTGTTGTTTTCGCTGTTGGCTGTCGCTTCCACTCTTTTTAATCAGAAAAGAGCCCCAGAGTTGAAATAGGGCAAGATTCATTCGTCGGATGATTTTTTCTATATAAAATGGGGAGAATTTCAGAGGGTAAGATGCTTGTAGTGGGGCTTTTGTCTTGACGGGATTTGTGTTTTGTGATTTAATAAGAGGGAGAATATGATAGAAAATAATGGTAAGAAGCATAACAAATCGATGTGTTGAAAGGGGATCGTTATGGAAAAAGAATATGCAAAAATTATGAAATGTTGCGAAATAATCCAAAACAAGGTCAATTTTGAACCTGAAGTTGGCTTGATATTAGGATCCGGTTTGGGCGCGTTTGCCGAAACCATCCAAATGGTTGCATCGGTGGAATATGAAGATATAGAAGGCTTCCCCGTATCCACGGTGCCGGGCCATTCCGGTCGATTTGTCTTTGGATATGTGGAAGATGTGAAGGTCATGATCATGCAGGGAAGAGTGCATTACTATGAAGGATATTCTGTATCGGATGTGATCCTACCCACCCGAATTATGGCTAAACTGGGTGCGAAAATCCTCTTTTTGACCAATGCCGCCGGGGGCGGAAACCCTGCGTTCAACGCCGGGGATTTTATGCTCATCCGGGATCATATCATGACGTTTTTCCCCAATCCTTTGCTGGGAAAAAATATTGACCGGTTGGGCACCCGTTTTCCGGATATGTCGGAAGTGTATGACGAGAAATTAAGAACCATCATCAAGAAGCAGGCGAAAAAAGCGGGCATTCCCTTGCAGGAAGGGGTGTACCTTCAATTAACCGGACCCTCTTTTGAAACACCCACCGAAGTAAAAATGTTGCACAATCTGGGGGCGGATGCTATAGGCATGTCCACCGCTTGTGAAGCCACGGCTGCACGCCACGCGGGGATGAAAATTTGCGGTATTTCCTGTATCACCAACAAGGGCGCCGGTTTGTCCGATACGCCTTTGACCCATGACGAGGTGAAAGAAACCGCTGATCGGGTTGCGCCCTATTTCAAACTGCTGGTGTGGAACAGCATTGCCGCATTCAAGCGGGAATCGGGGTATCTAGATGAGTGAACAAGCAGTGCTTCGTGCGGACAATGTAAGATTATCCGAGGATGGCAAGTCCGTGGTGATTATGGATCAGACATGGCTGCCCAATGAAACGGTGTATTTGACTCTCCATAAAGCTGAAGAGCTGTATGATGCCATCTATCAACTGCGGGTGCGGGGTGCGCCTGCCATTGGCATTTTTGCCGCGTATGCTTTATATGTCCTATCCCTGCAAAGCAAAGAAACAACATTTGATGCCTTTTATCAAGAGTTTGCCCGCAACCGGGATTATTTGAATACTTCCCGCCCTACCGCCGTGAATTTAAGCGCCATGCTCTTTCGTATGGACAAAGTGGCACTGACCCATCGAGGGGAAGGAGTCCCCGCGGTGTTGTCCGCCCTCAAACAAGAAGCTATTTCCATTCAACAAGAAGATATTACCATGTGCCGCAACATCTCCGCATACGGGCTGACGCTGATCAAAGATGGGGACGGTATTTTAACCCATTGCAATGCGGGTCCTTTGGCCACGTCTTTGTACGGAACGGGATTGGGAACCTTATTTCTGGCAAAAGAAAAAGGCTATCACTGCAAGGTATATGTGGATGAAACCAGGCCCTTGTTGCAAGGGGCGCGGCTCACGGCCTATGAATTATACAACGCGGGGATCGATTGTACCCTCATTTGCGACAATATGGCATCGCTGGTGATGGGACAAGGGAAAATCCAGGCATGTTTTGTGGGCTGTGATCGGGTGGCGAGAAATGGCGATACCGCCAACAAAATCGGTACGTCCGGCGTGGCTGTCCTGGCGAAACATTATGGGATTCCTTTTTATGTGTTTTGCCCCTCCTCTACCATCGATTTTTCTATCGAGTCGGGGGATCAAATCATCATCGAGGAAAGAAAACCCGGCGAAATCAAAGAAATGTTTTTCCAAAAACCGGTGGCTTTGCCGGAAATTCAATGTTATAACCCGGCCTTTGATGTGACGCCCCATGATCTGATCACGGCTATCATCACCGAGCAGGGCATTTGCAGGGCGCCTTATACTGAAAGCTTTCAAGCAGTCTTTGAGGAGAAAATGAAATGATCCGATTTTACAACGGACGTTTGTTGACCATGGTCAACGGCGTTGCTATCACCGGGGATGAAGTGTGGACAGATGGGGACAAAATTGTGTATGTGGGTCCCTATCGTAGTCCCATGCCCTCGTTTGAACGGGAAATCAATTTGGACGGCAACGTGTTGATGCCGGGTTTTAAAAATGCTCATACCCATTCCGCCATGACCTTTTTGCGCTCCTTGGCGGATGATATGCCCTTGCAGGAATGGCTATATGAACAGGTGTTTCCCCGGGAGGAAAAATTGACGGCGGAGGCGGTTTATGCGTTTTCCAAAGTCGCCATTCTGGAGTATCTGACCAGCGGCATTACCGCTAATTTTGATATGTATTTTTTCTATGACGCCTTCGTAAAAGCCAACATCGAATGCGGATTTCGAACCGTTATGTGCGGTTCCATGAACAATTTCGATCCGGACCCCACCCAACTGGAGCGGGACTTTGTGCGGTTTAACCAGGTACATCCCTTGATCGGATACCGCTTGGGATTTCATGCGGAGTATACAACTTCTTTGGACAGAATGGAATATGTTGCTTCCTTAGCAGATCAGTACAAGGTACCGGTGTATACCCATTCTTCCGAAACTAGAAGAGAAACCGAAGAATGCAAAAAACGGTACGGGAAGACCCCTACGGAATTGTTGGAATCGTTGAATCTGTTTCGATATGGCGGCGGCGGATTTCACAGCGTGTACTTGACGGAATCTGATATGGATATTTATCAAAAACGAGGGGTTTTTGCCATTATTAATCCCGGTTCCAACTTAAAACTCGCCAGCGGGATCGCCCCTGTTTGCAAGATGATGAACAAAAACATAGGTCTTGCCATTGGCACGGACGGCCCGGCATCCAACAATGCTTTGGATATGTTCCGAGAAATGTATCTTGTCAGCGTTCTGCAAAAACTGTCTAATCAAGATGCTTCTGCCTGCAACGGGGAAAAAGTGTTGGAAATGGCCACGGTGGGCGGGGCACGAGCCATGGGACTGCATGAATGTGATACGTTGCAGGAAGGCAAGCAGGCGGATATGATCGTGATTGACATGCACCGTCCCAACATGCAGCCCATCAATCACATCACCAAAAATCTGGTGTACAGCGGCTCCAAAGACAATGTGAAATTGACCATGATTGCGGGTAAAATTCTGTATGAAGACGGTAAATTCTATGTAGGCGAAAAGGTGGAAGATATCTATGCCCGCGCCAATGCCTGGACACGCAAGATAATGGAGGGATAACAGTTGGATCCAATCAAACATCCAACCGATCGGGAAGCGATCGAAGAAATTCTGGAAGTGGGCAGGCGGATGTATGGACGGCAATATGTGGCGTCCAATGATGGTAATATCAGCGTACGGGTGGGGGAAAATGCCCTATGGACCACACCTACAGGCGTATCCAAAGGGTTTATGACCAAAGATATGTTGGTCAAGACCGATTTGAACGGACATGTTCTTTTTGGCAGCCGTCAGCCATCGTCTGAATTGAAAATGCACCTGTCGGCATACCGGGAAAATGCAGAAATCCGCGCTGTTGTTCATGCTCACCCCCCCTATGCCACCACCTTTGCGGCAGCGGGCATTTCGTTGGATAAGGCTCTGCTGCAGGAAGCAGTCGTCCAGCTGGGATGTGTTCCCGTGGCGCAATACGCCTTGCCGGGAACCGCCGAGGTGGGGGAAAGCATCCGTCCTTTTTGCAAAACATATAATGGCGCTTTGTTGGCTTTTCATGGGGCGGTGAGCTGGGGGGAAAATCTCTCGCAGGCCTGGCATCGCATGGAAAGCATTGAATATTACGCCCAGGTAACTCTGTATACCAACATGCTGGGAAAAGAGCGGCTTTTAAATGAAAACCAGGTGGATCAATTGATTGCTCTGCGGCCAAAAGCCGGTGTAAAAAGCGGAGGCAGACCCAAAACCTGAATCAAAGATGAAATGAGCGTTTTCCCTGGGGGAAACGCTCATTTCTAATAAATGGGGCAGTTTTTTTATGGATACAGCCCAAACAGCTTTAGAAGTTTTTGCCAGAAGGTCAGCTTTACAGGTTGTGCCAACTCCGGACGATCCACATAGACGGCTTTGATTTCTTCTGTTTTCAAAACAAACTGCACAGAGTTTACGTTAGTGTTTTTTTCTGAAACAAAGGAGATGATTTCATTGGGATTGCCCAAAATTTCCAAACGCATTTCATCGATTTTCTTTTCTATTTCTTCCTCAATGTTGTCTGTTTCATTTTTTAATTGTAAAGTGCCTTTTTTATATTGTGCAAGGCCGTCATACAGCCTTTTTACAGCACTGTTTAGCTCAACGGCGGCATCATATAATCCGTTAACAGCTGTTATTATGGGTGACATATTTTCTGCCAGCTTGGATGTGCCCTCACAAAGCGTTGCGGCACCGTTTGAAAGTTCTGCGACTCCGCTTGTATAGGCAATCATACCCTGTGTGAACTGAACCATGCTGTCAAGTTGTTGTTTGACCGCTGCAAAGGAGGGGGTGTTGTCTAATAGTTGGGAATAATTTTCCGGCGTGAGTAGGGGTAAATGCATAGGAGCCAGTTGGGCATTGACAGAATCGAAGGTGGATTTTTGTAAGGCAAGTGCGCCGTTTACTAGAGGTTCGTTTTGCTGCGTGAGTGCATGCAACCCGTTTTTTAGTTCGGTGGTTCCGGAATCAACTTGTTTGATTCCTTCCCGGAGAGCGGGCAATGCCTTTGTAAATTTATTCACGCCATCCACGTATTTTCCCATGCCACTTTTTAGCTGAAAAATACCGTCAAGCAAACCGCCGGCACCGCTGTCAAGCTGTTCAATGGCAGCTGTTAGTTCTCCCAATTGATCTGTAAAAGAAACACTGTCAAATGAAAAATGAAGCGCCAGTTTTATACCGTTGATGGTGATAGGTTCCATTCTGAAATCATTTACCTTGCACGCGATGTGGATATGGGCACCGTTTCCGGGAAGAACGATATAGGATACTTGCTTTTTGCTGCCGGCATTGACGATGGTCGCATTTTCCGCGTTGATATCCGAGCAGTATTTGTTGTCTAAGGTAACCGCCAGCTGTAACGCATAATTTTTAAAAAAAGTACTGTTTACAGTCTGGTTTTGTGTAATGGATATATCAAGCCCAAGCTGCCCGGATTTTCCCGCAAGGTCTTTTGCATCCATTTTCTTTCCATCCAGCATATAATGAATTGAAATGTTCCAAGGAAGCTCTTTTGTTTGTAATATCCCCTCATAATAAAAGGTGTCACTGTTTGAATGGATTGTAATTTTATCGCCCATTTGGGATAGCTTTTCGGTGGATGTCATATTCTGCAAGTAGCTGTAATCACCGTAATCCGTTATGTTTTTATCCCGAAAACCATTTACAACATACATGTTTTGAATGCTTCCGTCCGCGTTTAACAGACCGTACACCACTTCGTCTTTTGGGGTAGGCGTTCCTTCTGCAACGGTAGGTAAAGCCAATATGGCAAGCAGCAGTGTGAGAACCAAAGCATACGAAAATATCTTCTTCATTTCAATCGCGAATCCTTTCTTGTTTTTTCTTTTACAAATTGAAATTGGCTGTTTGGGGTTGTTTTTCCAATGGATGTATCAAAAGCAATCAGAAACGCCGGCAGCACACACACCACCATAACAAAGGATAAGAGAGTTCCTCTTCCAAGCAAGGTGCCAAGCTCGGAAATGATGGGATTGGATGAGGTCAAAGCCAAAGCAAAGCCCGCTGTGGCAAGAATAACCGCCGAAATCATGATGGCTTCTACATTATTACCCAGCGTTTGTTTCATGGCTTCTTTTTTATCGTATTCCTGTCTGTTTGTTACATAGCGGTTGGTAAGAAGGATGGCATAGTCAACCGTCGCGCCAAGCTGAACCGTACTGATGATAAGATACCCCACAAAGCTGAAAGCATTGTCTGTGAAATAAGCAAAGGATACATTGATCCATATCGCCGTTTCAATGACAAACACTAACAATACCGGAGTTACAACTGAGCGGAAGGTTACAACCAGAACAATAAAAATCCCGATAATTGCAAGCAGATTGACAACCATGGTGTCCACTGAAACCACATTTTTCATATCATAAAGCGTTGCGCTTTCGCCTGCCAGAAAATAGCTGTCATAATATTTTTTTGCTGTATCCATCACCGATTGCACGGCGGAAAAAGCATCATCCCCTTCGGCAGCCGTATTGGTATACATCAGAATGCGTGCATAATTCTTGGAATAGAAGTTTTTAAGGATTTCTTCCGATATGTAGGGCGACGGAATGTTAGCATCAACAGCCGTTACATAGGATACCGTACTTGTAATAGGAGGCAAAGAGGAAAGATCATCACAAAGCTCTTTTTCTTTTCCGGTATTTTCCTTTGGAACCAACAGAACAAGCATGTTTTCTTTTCCAAAGCGTTGCTCAATTTTATCAGCATCCTTTCCGGCTCTTGAAGTGCCTGTCACGCTTTCCATCCCGTAAAGAAAATGACTTTGACTTTGTGCTAAAAAGCATGGAACGACCACAATCAAAGCAAGGATCATCAACGGGATACGGATTTTCATCAGCCCGTTACCGAGCTTTTGAAAGCGGGGCAAAAACGGGCGGTGCTTTGTTTTATCAATCAGCTTATCACATAGAAGGGTGAAAGCGGGAAGGAAAATCATCACGGAAATAAAGCTGAATGCAATACCTTTTACAAGATTAAGCCCTAAATCAGAGCCTATGCCAAAACGCATTGCAATCAATGCAAAAAAGCCAATCATTGTAGTGGCGGCGCTGGCGGCAACTGTGGACAAAGCCCTTTTCATGGCAATAACCATTGCTTCCTTCGGTTGATGGGTATTCCTGTATTGATTAAAGCTATGTAATAAAAAAATGGCATAATCGAGAGAAACCGCAAGCTGAAGAATGGGACTTATAGTTTGAGTAATGAATGATATTTCGTTGAAAATTACATTTGTACCCATATTGATTATTATCGCAACACCGATTGCAATCAAAAATAACAAAGGTTCAATCCATGAGGTGGTGGATAAAATCAAAACGACGATGATAATGGGAAGAAGTATGGCAAGAGCGTTTAAAACCTCTGTGACTGCCAGACCTTGTGTGGTATAGGCGTTCACTGCATTACCCGATGCAGCATTTTTTTCACCGATTAAATCATAAATGGCCTTCACGGTAACAGCTTCCATACCGCTTTTTATGGTGATACGAAACAGCGCGCTGTTATCCTTATAATAATGATCAACCACGGAGCGATCCAAAAACGCAAGAGGTGTTGTTGTCAGTATATCTCTGTCTATCATATCGTCAAGCCAGATAACGGATACGACACCTTCCACGGATGAAATTTTTTCTTTATATTCCAACGCTTCCTGTACTGATATATTATCAATCATTACGTTTGCATTGGGAATTTTAGTATCAAATTCCTCCTGCATAATACGGATTGCTGTTGTTGATTGGGCATCCTTTGGCAGATAATCTGCTAAATTGTAGTTGATGGATACAAAAGGCACCAAAGAAGCACAAATAACAGCCGCAACAACAAAAAATATGAAAACGCTTTTTTTATGTTTAAGAAAAGCATTGAAAATACGATCCATGGTTTCACCTCCATCAATGTGTATACACGATGTTGACTTTACATCATGATAGTATTATAATAACAGTGATAGCAAAAGAATACAATATGCAGTATTTTGATATTTGTTGTTTATCAAACACAATTTTAATTTTTGTTTATATAAAAATAAATTCATAAAAATTAACGGGGTGAGAAGATGAAAAAGGAAATCGGAAACAGAAGAGCCAGATACTCTAAAATGGTGATTAAGGAAGCGTTTATCGATTTATTGGAGAAAAAGGCGGCTTCTAAAATCACCATCAAGGAAATATGTGAGAATGCAGATGTCAACCGCGCTACCTTTTATGCCCATTATGTCGATCAAAATGATCTATTAAATAAAATTAAAGATGAAGTGATTGACAGTATCAATGATCATATAAAGGTGATCAGCATTCATGATGCAAAATCCATAACCATCATTGAACAAATTTTTGAATACATCAGAAAAAATGCGAAAATATGCAAACTGCTGCTCAGCGAAAGAGGCGACATTGTTTTCCAAAAGCGTGTGCTTATGCTGGTTTATGATATGGTGATCCATGAAATAACCAGCAAAAACAAATTATCTGTACAAGATGCAGAATATGTATACTCCTTTTTAATTACGGGCTGTATCGGGGTCATTCAGAAATGGTTGCATGATGATATGAAAATAACATCCAAGCAAATGGCAGAGATGCTGATGAAGATAACACAGAAAATTTTAAGCTGAAGAGAGTATGAACGCAGTGTCACATAAAATATCCTGTGTATATAGGCGAAGGTCTTGATTTTTACAGCTATTTATGTATAATAATAAAGGGAAGGTATTTGAAGATAAGTAGACAAAATGAAACAGGAGCTTTCGGTTCCCGGAATCTGATATTAAAACTGGCGCGGGGGGCTTTGATTGCCGCTGCGTACATTGCTCTGACCATTATTTTGCGTCCCTTTTCCTTTGGAATTTATCAGCTGCGTGTATCTGAATCTTTGTGCTTGCTGCCGGTTTTGTTCCCGGAGGCTGTCTTGGGATTGTTTATTGGGTGTTTGGGCGCCAATTTGCTTTCGACTAACAATTTGCTGCTGGATTTGACATTGGGAAGCGGTGCCACCTTACTGGCAGCGTACCTGACCTCAAAAATTCACAATCGGTATTTGGCGGCTTTGCCTCCCGTGTTGTGTAATGCCGTGATGGTTCCTTTGATCATATCTTTATCCGGAACCTTTGAAAAGGATACTTTTTTGTTGACCTACTTCACCAATGGAGGCATTGTGCTGGTTGAGCAGTTCATCGTGTGCTATGGTCTCGGATTGCCTTTACTGCGATTGGTGCGGTATGTAGCGGACAAACTGGGGATTCCCGTCAGGGAGTGGAAAAAATGACTGTAAGAAAAAGTAAAATCAATTATTATCTGGATATTGCCCAAGCCGTAGCCCAGCGCGGCACCTGTCTGAGAAGAAATTACGGTGCCATCATTGTAAATAATGACAATATTGTTTCCACCGGCTATGTGGGAGCCCCCCGCGGGAGAAAAAACTGCTGCGATTTGCAGTACTGCCAGCGGGAAAAAATGAATGTTCCCCGGGGAGAGAGGTATGAGTTGTGCCGCTCGGTCCACGCGGAAGCCAATGCCATCATTGCTGCCAAGCGGGATGAAATGATGGGGGGAACTTTGTTTTTGGTGGGCATTTTCGCCGATTCCCAGGAATTGGTCTCAGACAGTTGTTGCTGTCAAATGTGTAAGCGTATGGTTATCAATGCAGGTCTTGAACAAGTCATTGTCCGTAATACACCTGAAGAATACACCATATACAATGTAACAGACTGGATCGAAAATGACGACAGTCTTGACGGAACGATGGGGTACTGATGATGAAAAAGCTATCTGTTTTTTTAATACTTGCCATTCTTTTTCTTTCTTTTGTGTCTTGTTCCAGTGCAAGAGAAACCGAAGACGGCGGTTTGATTGCCAACATTGAGGGGACAAATATCCACTACAGGCGATATGAAAATTATATGGCGGTGTCGGTGAAAATCGGCACGACCATTGCTAAAACACAGTCAGCCGAATATTACATGGTTTCCGGTCTGGATGTAAAGGAATATTTGTGTACCCATCCCGACATGGGTTCCGTGATCTATTGCAAGGAATCCATGACCCTGCCCCAGCTGGATGGATTCAATCCCAATGAAGTGTATGTTTGTCTCTTTTCCTCCGACAGCACGGTGGCATATCCTTTGGAACATGAGGCGGTGCTGCATAAAATCGTGGAACAAATGATCAACAACGATGTAATTGCCATGCCCACCGTGGTGCATCAGAGCTTTATTTTAAATTTTGTATCCGAAGACTATCCATATCTGTATTACTCCCTACGTTTCGTGGTGGATCGCCAGGGAAACGGGTATTTAATCGACCGTCAGAACAACCGCTGCATCAGACTTACCGACGATGTGACCCAAGCTCTGCTGTAAGCGATCATAAAAAAAGGATATGAAAATATTGTTCGTCTGTACAGGCAATACCTGCCGCAGCCCTATGGCGGCGGCGGTTTGTAACGCTTTAGCATCCGCCCGCTCGCTTCATGTAAAGGCTTCTTCCGCCGGCTTGTTTGCCCGGGACGGGGCACCTGCCACCCGGGAAGCGGTGTTGGTTTTGGCAGAAAAAGGGATCAGCTTGCATCACGTTGCCCGAAAACTGACCCCGGAAATTGCCCAAAGCGTGGATTTGATTGTTCCCTTAACCCCTGAACATCGGGGATATATGTTGCAAACCATTCCCGGTATCAACGAAAATAGGGTTGTGTGTATGCAAACTCCCATCAAAGACCCCTTTGGCGGCAATCTGCAAGTATATCGGGATACATTGACCGAGATCGTGTATGAGGTGGACGCCCTATTGAATACATGGGAAGAAACAGCCAAGGTGACTATCGAGCCCATGGAATCCAAGCATCTGGATGAAGTCAGCCGGTTGGAAAAAAATTGTTTTTCGGACCCCTGGAAAAAAGAATCTTTACGGGAATTGTTGTTTCATCCCCATGTAAAAGCCATTGTGGCGACCAAAGGGGAGAAAGTGGCGGGGTATCTTTTTCTTTTTTACGACCATGTGGAAGCTACCATAGGCAATCTGGCCGTATCTCCGCATTACCGGGGATATGGCATGGGCGAAACCTTGATGCGGTTCATCCTTGATGAAATGCGGGAGAGAGGGGTACAATATATCACATTGGAGGTCCGTTCAAAAAACAAGGCGGCTATCGCCTTGTATGAAAAACTGGGCTTTGCACTTGTGGGAATCAGAAAAAACTATTACGATATCCCGACCGATGATGCGTACGTAATGAAATTGCTCTTTACATGAAAGGGATTGCCCATGCGTATTCTTGCTTTTGAATCTTCTTGTGATGAAACGGCTGTGGCTGTGGTGGAAAACGGCAGAAAAATCTTGTCTGACAAGATTGCCTCTCAGATAGAACTCCACCGTCGGTTTGGCGGTGTGGTGCCTGAAGTGGCTTCCCGTGCCCATACCGAGGCCATCGTGCCCTTAACCAGACAAGCACTGGAGGAAGCAGGTTGTACCTTGGGGGACATGGACGCCATTGCCGTCACGCATACGCCCGGGCTTTTGGGCGCGCTGCTGGTGGCGGTGGGGTTTGCCAAATCCCTGGCATACAGCACGGGAAAGCCCCTGGTGGGTGTCAATCACATTCATGCCCATGTCGCGGCATGTTATCTGGCATATCCTGCGTTGAAACCGCCGTTTCTCGCCCTGGTCATTTCCGGCGGACATACGGCTATGTATCAAGTGGATGATTATACAACCTTTACCCGTATCGGTACCACCCGGGATGACGCCGCGGGAGAAGCCTTTGATAAGATAGGCAGAGTACTGGGCGTTCCTTACCCCGGCGGTAAAGTGCTGGATGAAATGGCCAAATCAGGAAAAAAAGGGACCTATGCCTTTCCCCAGCCTTTGGTAAAAGATTCTAAGATGGATTTTTCTTTTTCGGGTTTAAAAACGGCGGTGATCAATCGCCTTCATAACGATGAGCAAAAAGGGATACTGCCCATGCAGGAAGATGTTGCGGCGGATTTGACCGATGTGGTGGTCAGCGCCCTGAAAAATCGTGTCATCCATGCGCTGGAAGTGTATCCAACCAAAAAAATCGTGTTAGCGGGCGGTGTTTCTGCTAACAGCCATATCCGTAAAGGAATGCAGGAGCTGTGCAGCAAGAAAAACATTTGTCTGTATGTACCGCCGCTGTCATTATGTGGTGACAACGGTGCTATGGTGGGAGCCCAGGGATACTATGACTTAATCGCCGGAAAAAAGGACGGAATTGACCTCAATGCTTATGCGACCGGAGAGGTCTGTTAACCATAATAATGCAGATCATACCAAGTGGAAATTGTGGAAAACTCTGTGGAAAATCTTGAAAAACCATGGAAAAATGGCTGTAAATCAAGAGTCGGGCTGTGGAAAACCCCGTGGAAAATGTGCAACACTGTGATTGTAACAGTTTACATAATGTCTTTAAAAGGAGCAACAGAATGAAGGTAATTAAGTATCAAAAAGAGATCGAAGAAGCCACCAAAAAATTTGTTTCCCTGCTGGAGAAACAGCTGGGTCGGTGCGACCGCATGAAGGAAGACAAGGATTTTGTTGTATATTCTGCTTTGGATACCATCCGCATCGGCGTATGCGGCGGGGACGGCATTGGTCCATATATTACCAAGGAAGCAGCCCGTGTGCTTGCCGATCTTTTAAAAGAAGAAGTGGAAAAAGGAAAAGTAGAGTTTGTGCCCATTGATGGTTTGACCATTGAAAATCGTGTGGCATGCAACCAAGCCATTCCCGATGATGTGTTGGCAGAACTGAAAACCTGCCATGTGATTTTAAAAGGCCCCACCACCACCCCCCGCGCCGGTGATCCTTGGCCTAACATTGAATCTGCCAACGTTGCCATGCGGAAAGAATTGGATCTGTTTGCCAACGTGCGCCCTGTGAAAGTGCCGGACAAGGGGATTGACTGGATCTTTTTCCGTGAAAATACCGAAGGCAGCTATGCGGTGGGAAGCCAGGGCGTCAACGTGACCGATGATCTCGCCATCGACTTTGTGGTCACCACCAGCGAAGGTACCGACCGGATTGCCCGCCTTGCCTATGAATATGCAAGAGCCAACGGCAAAAACCATGTCGCCATTGTGACCAAAGCCAACGTGGTGAAAACCACGGACGGTAAGTTTTTGGATCGTTCGAAGAATATAGCCGCCGAATATCCCGAAATCCGTACCACGGACTGGTATATTGATATCATGACTGCCAAACTGGTGGATGAAAAACGCCGCACCGATTTTCAGGTGATGGTGCTTCCCAATCTGTACGGCGATATTTTAACCGATGAAGCGGCTGAGTTCCAAGGTGGCGTAGGAACGGCCGGCAGTGCCAATTTGGGGAAAAAATACGCCATGTTTGAAGCCATCCACGGTTCTGCCCCCAGAATGGTGGAGGAAGGAAGAGCCCAGTATGCCGATCCTTGTTCTATGCTGAGAGCCAGCGTGATGCTGTTGTCCCACATTGGCTATCAAGAGAAAGCCAACGCGTTGGAAAGAGCTTTGGATATTTGCATGTTTGAAAATAAACGCTTGACCATCACCGGCAGAGAAAACGGCGCAACCACCCATGCATTTGCCGATTATGTCAGGGAAACATTGCAAACCACAATCAAATAGAAAGGGAAATGCTATGAATATTATCATTTCGGTTGTTAACTTTGGGGATATCACCGCGGAACTCTATCCCGAATACGCACCTAAAACTGTTGAAAGTTTTGTGAATCTCATTAAGACTACATTCTTTGACGGATTGATTTTTCACCGGGTTATCCCCGGCTTTATGATTCAGGGGGGCGGGTATACCCGTGACTTTGCCCATAAAGAAACGCAATCCATCGAGGGTGAATTTGCATCCAACGGGCATAAGAACGATTTGAAACACACCCGGGGCGTGTTGTCCATGGCCAGAACCATGGATCCCAATTCTGCTTCCAGCCAGTTCTTTATTATGCATGAACAGGCGCCCCATCTGGATGGTCAGTATGCCGCCTTTGGAAAGGTGACAGAAGGGTTGGATGTGGTGGATGCCATTGCCAACGTGAAAACCGATGTGCGGGATTGTCCCTGTGAGCCTGTTGTTATCCGACAAATCCGCGTGATGGAATCATAAGGAGTGAATTCATGTCTCAATACGGACTACTGCGCCGCGAGCAGTTGGCAGACGGTGTATATCTAAACCTGATTGCCCATGATAAAACGAAAACCAATCATCTGTCTATTTGTTTTTTATCTGATTTGTGTCCTGAAACCGCAGCGGCTGGCTCGCTGCTTGCCCGTGTTCTGATCCGCGGCTGTACGAAATATCCGACGTTGCGAGATGTTTCCCGACAACTGGATGCTTGCTATGGTGCTGATTTGGATATTGGGGTGGAAAAGTATGGAGAAACCCATGTCATGTCCTTTTCCTGCAATTGGCTGAAAGATAGGTTTGCCTATGACGGCATGAAGACCACCCAAACCATGCTGGAAATGGCGAAACAAATTTTGTTCTATCCTCTATTGGAAACCAAGCAGGACAAACTTGCTTTCAAAGAGGAGTACGTCAAGAGCGAAAAAGAAAACCTGTATGACGCCATTGCGGCGGAAATCAACAACAAAGCATCATATGCCAAAAAGAAAATGTATGAGCATATGTGTAAGAATGAGTCTTTTTCCGTTTCCGTGATGGGGGAAAAGGAAACCATTGCACCCATCACCCCCGATGAACTGTATGCGTACTATGTGATGTTGCTGAAAAGAGCGCCGGTGGAGATTTTTTTCGCCGGCAGCGGAGAAGAAGACCTAGCCAAAACCCTGCAGGGATTTTTTGAAACCATTTCCCGGGATGTGTACACCTTATCCGAACCCAAAAAAGACATCGTACGGGAAGAGGTGACGGCAGAGGAAACCATGGATATCAACCAGGCTCATCTGGTGTTGGGCTATCGGATGGGTATGAATATGAAAGATAAGAACTATCCAGCCTTTATGGTTTTCAACGCTATGTTCGGCGGCTCGGTCAGCAGTCGGTTGTTTTCCGTGATCCGGGAAACCATGCATCTGTGCTATACAGTCAATTCCGCTCCCGAAAGTATTAAAGGGGTCATGATGGTATATGCGGGCATAGCCGAAGAGAACCGGGAAAAAGCATACAACGGCATTCAGGAACAACTTAAAGTGATAACGATGGGAGAGTTTACGGATAAAGAGCTGGAAGACGCACGGGCTGTTTTGCGTAATCAGCTGCAAAGCATCACTGATTCGCCTGCCACCCTGGTCAGTTGGTATTTGGCCCGGTTGATTTGCGGTTTGGTGGATACCAGTCCCGAAAAGACGATAGAAGCGCTGGAAAAAGTCACCCGGGAAGCAGTCATTGCGGCTGCAGCCCATGTAACGGAAGCCTGTGTATATTTTCTATCCCCCGAAAGGAGTCCGGCATGATATTCGATTTAAAACAATATACGGGTATCGGGGAAAGCTGCTATGTAGGGCGCCATGCATCCGGTCTGGAAGTGGTGGTGATTCCCAAAAATCACGCATCGTCCTACGCTCTGTTGGGCACCCGGTACGGCGGTATTGATACCACCTTCAAAACCCAGAAGGAAGAGGATTTTGTAACGGTTCCCGATGGTATCGCCCATTTTCTGGAACACAAGTTGTTTGAAAATGAGGATGGCACCGATTCTTTGCGTTTATTTACTGCATTGGGCGCAAGACCCAATGCCTATACCAGTTCCGATATGACGGCATATCTGTTTTCGACAACGGATAACATGTATAAAAATCTGGAAATCCTATTGAAGTTTGTGTACGCGCCCTATTTTACCAACGAAACGGTACAAAAGGAAATCGGCATCATCGGACAGGAAATCCGCATGGGGAAAGACAATCCCTATCGCAACATGTATTATGCGCTGCTGGAGTCCATGTACGAAAAGCATCCGGTCCGTATTGAAGTGGCGGGCAGTGAAGAATCCATTGCCCGGATTACCCCTGAGATTTTGTATCGCTGTCATTCCACATTTTACCATCCCTCCAACATGACTTTGTGTGTATGCGGGGGATTTTCTCCCGAACAGGTGGCGGATTTGTGCGACCAATATGTGCCCAGAAGTGAAAAACCCATCATTGAAAACAAATTCCCCGAAGAAAAAGAGGGGGTTGTGGTGAAGCGGGTTTCTCAGAAAATGCCGGTTGCACTCCCTTTGTTTTTCGCAGGGCTGAAACTGCATGATCTTTCCCTTTCCCCCATGCAGGCTTATGCCGAGCATGAAATCCTGTTGGATATGCTCTTTGGTACCGGATCGGATTTTTATGGTCGTTTATATGAAAAAGGTCTGATCAACGATCGGTTTGAATGCGCGTGCAATGTGGGTCGCTCCTACCGCTACTGTTTGTGGCAGGGTGAAAGCAGAGATCCCGACATGGTTTATGAGCAAATTCTGCGGGAATTGGATGAAGTGAAAAAGGCCGGATTGGATCGGGGGGCCTTTGAACGATGCAAGAAATCTCTGTATGGCCATATGGTAGAAAATTTCAATTCTCCCATGGGTATCGGAGACGCATTCATGGACTGGCATTTTTTGGGGGGCAGCCTGTTTGCATTGCCTTCGGCGATTGCGGCTGTATCCTATGAGGATGTTATGACATGCTTGCATAGAGATTATCAACCTGAAAACATGTGTATTTCCATTGGAATTCCCGAATGAAAGGAGACAGTATGCAACAAAACGTAATTGGTTTCCCAGGATTGGGAATAGAAGGATGGACCATATCCAAAGTGGCATTTACCCTCAATCTGTTCGGTCATGAAATCATCGTTGCCTGGTATGGCGTCATCATTACCATTGCCATCGTTGTGTCCGCAACCTATGGGTGGCGCAAGCTGACAAAGGCAAACATCATGTCTACCGACGATTTTCTGGATATGGCCCTGTGGACAGTACCTATCGCAGTGATTGGCACAAGATTGTATTTTGTTTTGGCACAATTTAAAGAGTATTTTCTCAATGATCAAAGAGAATGGTGGGAATTTCTCGCTATCTGGCAGGGGGGACTTGCCATATACGGCGGTATCATTGCGGGATTTTTTACCGTGTTGATTTTTTGTAAAATCAAAAAATTTAACCCCTGGGATGTCTTTGATATCGTGGCTCCCGCCGTGATGCTGGGACAGGCGATCGGTCGCTGGGCGAATTTTATGAATGCCGAAGCCTACGGAATCAAAACAACCCTTCCCTGGCGTATGAGCCTCAACGGGTATTCGGAAGTACATCCCACCTTTTTGTATGAATCCTTGTGGAACATCGTGGGCTTTATCGCCCTGCAGTTTGTACTGAAAAAGAAGAAATTTTCGGGACAAGTCTTATTCTTGTATGTTTCCTGGTATGGTTTGGGCAGATTCTGGATCGAGCGGTTGAGAGCGGACAGTCTTCCCTACGGTGCTAATTTCCGTGTCTCTCAAATCGTGGCAGGTCTTTGCTTTGTGGGGGGGATCATTGCTTATTTCGTTGGGAGAAAACACGACGAAAAGGTTAAAATAGAGGAAGCGTTGATCGAAGCGGTTCAGGATGAATTGGAAGAGAACCAGGATGTTTCGGAAGAGGAAACGGTTGCTGTGATGGATGATGAGTCAAATGTCTCTCTTTCTGCAGAAGACACAGAAGAAAAAACGGAAGAAAACCAAGAAACTGAGGATGAATAAGATGGCAATGATCATGGATGGAAAAGCCACTGCCCAAAGAATACGCAATGAAATTAAAGATGCCGTAGAACAACGAAAAGCCAAAGGGCTTGCCGTACCCGGCCTTGCGGTGATTTTGGTGGGGGAGGATCCTGCGTCTCAGGTGTATGTGCGAAATAAGCAGAAAGCCTGTGAAGAAGTGGGCTTTTATTCCGAAAAGCACACCCTTTCTGCTCAAACTACCAAGGAAGAATTGTTATCTCTTATCAAAACCTTAAACAACCAAGAAAACATCCATGGGATTCTGGTACAATTGCCTTTGCCTCAGGAAAGCGGTTTGTCGGAAGAAGATGTGATCCAAACCATTTCCCCCGACAAAGACGTGGATGCATTCGGATATGGCAATGTGGGAAAAATCATGGTAGGCAATGCTTCCTTTTTGCCTTGTACCCCTGCAGGGGTCATGGAACTTTTGAAAACCTACGGCATTGATCCCGCCGGAAAAGAAGCGGTGGTCGTGGGCAGAAGCAACATTGTGGGCAAACCCCAGGCGTTGTTATTATTAGCAGCCAATGCCACCGTGACCATTGCCCATTCTAAAACAAAGAATTTAGCCGATGTAACCCGCCGCGCTGATATTTTGGTAGCGGCGGTGGGAAAAGAAAAGCTGATTACCGGGGATATGGTCAAAGAAGGGGCGGTTGTCATGGATGTAGGCATGAACCGCGGTGAAGACGGCAAGCTGTGCGGGGATGTGGATTTTGATGCTGTCAGCCTAAAAGCTTCCTATATGACGCCGGTTCCCGGCGGCGTTGGTCCCATGACCATTGCCATGTTGTTGAAAAACACCTTGGTGGCTGCGGTGAAAGTTGATGAAAAAAAATGAAAAAAACAATGGCATATATTGTAACCGTGCTGCTGTTGTTATCTTGCGTGGCCTGCCAAAAAGAACCCCCGGAGGATGAAGGGAAAGAGAATCCGGAAGGTTACTTGTTTTCCATCCCCGGCGACGAATCGTTTTTACAAATGAAATCGTTGGGAGATGGGTTTGCTCTTTTAAGTCGGTATGAAGGAAAGTGGATCGTATCCTATGCCAATACCGAAATCATGTTGTTGACCGAAACCCTTTTGACTCTCCAGGCACGCAACGAAAAAACCCCGGTCTTTCACACCTTTTCAGACAGCGGGGAGTTCGGATTTATTTATCTGGATCATCGCTTGTTTTTTGTTTCCATGCATACCGCCCAGTATGCCGAATATACCTTGCCTGCGGATGTGGATTTGTCCACAGCCCTCTATCATGGAGGAGAGTTTTATTATACCGTGGGAGAGTATATTCTCTGTTCCGGGTATGATTTTTCTTCCTACAGTGTGCTGAATACGGGCAAGATTGAAAATTTTGGCGGTCTGGCTGCCTTGGACAATAAGACCCAAACCTTGTTTTTTGCCACCAAAGACGATACCGGTTTTACAGGAATTTCCTCTTTGTTGCGAGGAACACCGGAGATTACCCCTGTTTTGAAGATTGCCTTTGACACATTCATGCCTTTGCAGGACGGATATGTGATTCTCATACGCAATCAGAAAGACGGGAAAACCTATATCCGCCTCAATTGTGTAACCGGGGAAACAAACGAATTGTATGTGTCATTAAAACGCAACTACCGTGCGGTGGACATTAGCGGCAACGGGGCATATTTGATCGGCGTCAGCTATAAAGATGTAAACAACACCCAAACGGTTGTGGATGTATATGACATGGTCAGCCAAAGCGTAATCCAGCGGTACAATATGGTGTATGCTTCCCTTTATAACGTAATAGCGATGTCCAACAACGGGAGATATATTCTCTATTGCCGTAATACTTTAGATGGACGTGTGGTCTGTTATTTGGACTTAAAAGAGGTCATTTCTAATCGTATATAATTAAGGAGGAAAAGGATGGAAAAGCGCAAGCATATTTGGAGTTTGCTGTTCTTGCTCGTTTTGATGGCTTTTACCTTCTTTCTTCTGTTCAGACAGTTGAATATTCAGGATTTGATGGACACCATTACAGGGTTTGAACCTGTTTTTCTGGTTGCCGGCATGGGCATGGTCGTTTTGTTTCTCTGCTGTGAGGCATTTGTGTTTCGGATCGTTTTGAAGGGTATTGATCATCCCATTCGGAGAATTTCCGCATTGGTTTATGCAGGCATTGATTTTTATTTCAGTTGTATCACCCCTTCTGCCAATGGGGGACAACCTGCCCAAGCCTATTATATGACCAAAGATGGCGTTCCTTTATCCAAATCGGGTATTACCATTCTTGTTTATGGCATGATGTATAAGGCGGTTTTACTGTTGTTTGGTATGTTTGCTTTGTGTATGGTACCGTCTTATGTTTTCGGTGAAAGCACATTGCTTATGGTGCTTTTTCTATTTGGCGCTGTTTGTGACGTCGCGGTTTTTGTTCTGTGTTTGTTTGCCATTTTTCACCCTGATTGCATCCGGCGTCCGGTGTACTTTTGTATTCATATTTTGGCCAAGCTCCGATTGATTACCGACAAGGAAAAAGCGATGGTCGGAGCGGAAAAGCAGCTTTTGGAGTATCATGAAGCATCCATGGTTTGCAAAAAGACGCCGAATCTGGTCATAAAGACATTTTGCATCACCTTCGTACAGCGCGCCATTCAGTTTTCCATTGGCTATTTAGTGTTCCGCGGGTTTGGTTTAACGGGACACAGTTATTTTGAATTGTTTTCCATACAAGTATTGATTGCATTTTCCGCCGATTCTCTGCCTCTGCCCGGGGCAGTAGGCGCATCGGAAGCAGTGCATTTGGCCATGTACAGCCACGTGTATCAGGAAGCTTCCCTGCGTTCCGGTGCCATGTTGCTGACGCGCGGATTGAATTATTATTTTTTATTGTCATTTTGCGCATTGATTACCTTTTTGCATATTTTCCGCCTGTGGTTACAAAAGAAAAAACCACTGCAGGCGGTTTAGAAAATGGAGGCGAATATCATGAATGATGAAGTAAAAAAGGGTGGTATCTCGGTACAAACCGAGCATATTTTCCCGGTTATCAAACGATGGCTTTATTCTGATAAGGAGATTTTTCTCAGAGAACTGGTGTCCAATGCCTGTGATGCCATCACCAAACAAAAACGGTTGATTTCGTTGGGTGAAATTCCCGATCAGGAAGAGGCATTTCATATCGATGTGATTCTGGATGAAAAGGCAAAAACCTTGACGGTGCAAGATAACGGCATTGGTATGACCGAGGATGAAGTGGAAAAATTTATTAACCAGATTGCGTTGTCGGGTGCGTTGGATTTCATTCAAAAATATGAAAACGAATCCGGCGATTCCGGTCATAATGGCATCATCGGTCATTTTGGCCTGGGCTTTTACTCTGCTTTTATGGTGGCAGAAAAAGTGGAGATCAAAACCAAATCCTTCTGTGCGGAAGAGCAGGGCGTTCATTGGATCGGCAGTGATGAAGGCGCGTATGAAATGAAACCTCTGGACAAAAAGTTTCGGGGTACTGAAGTCGTCCTTCATATCAGTGAAGACGAAAAAAGCTTCTTACAATATGGTAATGCACGAGGTGTTTTACAGAAATATTGCGCTTTCATGCCCGAAGAAATTTATCTTTATACGGTAGAGGAAGGGAAAAAGGAAGACGCAAAACCTGTCAACGATACCCATCCTTTGTGGCTGAAAACGCCGTCGGACATTACGGAAGAAGAATATCAAGAATTTTATAAAAATGTATTTTCCGATTTTAGAGAACCATTGTTCCATATACAAATCAACGCAGATTACCCTTTGAATTTCAAAGGTATTCTATATTTCCCCCGCCTTGCCCATGAATATGAAAACCTGGAAGGAAAAGTCAAACTGTTTTATAACCAGGTGTTTGTCGCGGACAACATAAAAGAAGTGATTCCTGAGTATTTGCTGTTGTTAAAGGGTGTTCTCGATTGCCCCGAATTGCCGCTGAATGTTTCCCGTAGCTATTTGCAGAGCAACGGCTATGTGGAGAAAATTTCCGCCCACATTTCCAAAAAAATCAGCGATAAACTGATAAGCTTTTTCCGCAACGAACGGTCTGTCTACGAAGGAATGTGGGATGATATCCGTCCCTTTGTGCAATTGGGCTGTATGCGGGATAAAAAATTCATGGACCGTATGAAAGATGCGATCGTTTTCCGGGCTACCGACGAAAGCTATCTGACTATCAAGGAATATCTGGAAGACAAGACCCAAGGGACCATTTATTACGTCAACGACAGCAAATCCCAGGTAAGCTACATCAGAATGTTCCAGAATCAAGGTAAGAAAGTCATTGTGATGGAAAGCTTGATGGACAGCCAGTTCATCAATTTTCTGGAAGAGCAGTATAACGATCTTCATTTTGTCCGTGTTGATTCCGCTTTGGACGATGTGCTGAAAGAAGGGGACAGCGAGCAGGATGAAGAATTGATCCAACTGTTCAAAGAAGCCCTGGGGGATCCCTGCCCGGATATCAAAGTGACCGCGTTGAAAGATGAAAAGATTCCTGCCATTGTTACCAAGTCCGAACAGGAACGGCGATTTGCCGACATGATGAAGGTATATCAAGCCCGTACCGGTAACGACGTGCCTCCTCTGTCCGATTTGGAAGCCCTGGTGTTGAATGAAAAATCCCCCATTATCCAAAAAATCAAATCCTTGGAAGAGAAAGAAATGGCCAAAAAGCTGGCGCATCATGTGTACATGCTTGCTCTATTGGCCAGCAGACCCTTAAAAGATAAGGAATTGGAAACGCTTTTGACCCAAAGCGTGGATTTTTTGGAAAAAATACAATAAGGATTTAACAAATATGATTTGCCGCCTCCTGACGCAAGCAAAGCAGTATATCAGCGAAAATAAGCGAACGCTCCTTCTATTCGCTTTCCTTGCTTTGTTTCTGTCGGGGGCGGTTTTGTTTACGTATTTCGACGCTTTTTTATATGATTGCCCTGTGGGTGAAGTCATTGAGGTGAAAATTGAAAAAACCGGTATCTACCATTCCCCCATAGGCGATGAGGAAGGACATGCTCTTCAAACATTGACTCTTCGTTTGATCAATGGAAAAAATAAAGGGAAATTCATCCTATGTGAAAACGAATGCACCGACAGCGGCGTATATGATGAAACCTATCGTCCGGGCGACCGGCTGCTGTTGGAGATCCAAAATGGGGCGTATACCATTACGGGTCTGAAACGGGACACAGTGGCTGCATTGGTCTTCGCCGTATTATTGTTCGCCATCGTGGCAGTTTCCCGACTCAAAGGGGTTATGACCCTTCTCAGTGTTGCAGTGAACGGTATGTTGTTTTCCTATGCGCTGGATGCCTATTTATTCCACGGTGTCAATATCATGATTTCGGCTCTATGTGTATCGATCATATTTTGTGTCATTTGCATTCTCATTGTCTGCGGATGGAATAAAAAAGCTTTCGCTTCCATTCTATCTACCTTGGTATCTGTCTTGATTGTGACGGTTTTAACCTTTGTCACCATATGGGGATGTGATTTTGAAGGGGTGTTCGCGGAAGGATTGCAGTACTTGATCATTGAAGCTGATTACCGCTTTACCTTTTTAGCCATGCTTTTGCTGGGTAGTTTGGGGGCGATGATGGACATTTGTGTCAGCATGGCGGCAGGGCTTCAGGAACTGATTGAAAAAGACCATGGCATTGCAAGGGCATCTTTAAACAAGTCGGGGATTGCCATCGGCAAAGATATGATGGGTACCATGGTCAATGTGTTGCTCTTTACCTATTTATGCGGTAGTATCCCCTATATCATTCTGGTCTATCACAACGGGATGACTTTGGATTATTCTATCATTTCCTTGGAAATGGTTCGTTTCTTATGCGGAGGATGCGGCATCATGGCGTCGGTCTTTTTTTCTCGATGGATTTGCATACGCCTCTTGAGAGGGAGGGATCAATCATGACGGGATGGATTCTGTTTGGCTTGTTTGTCTTTTTTTCACTTTTGGCAGGCGGTACCCATGGGCTGAAAACCATATTCACCTTGCTCCTGAATATGGGCTGTATCCTCGCCATTGTGGCGTTGATCATCCATGGATGGAATCCCGTCATAACGGCATTGATAGGTTGTCTGGTGATTACCTGCCTCATTTTGTTTTTCAATTGCGGCATCAATGCCAAAACCATGGCATCTTTCCTATCGGTGTTTACGGTACTTGTGTTGCAACTTTTCTTTGTTTTGTGGATCACCGACGCAGCCAATTTGGGCGGTTTTGGCTTTGAAGATTTGAATGATGTGGCAGGTTACTCCTTTGACATCGGTATCAAAATATCCGCCGTGGCTACCGCCTGTATCATGATGGGTTTGATCGGCGCTCTTACCGATACTGCCATTGCGGTGTCTACCGCGGTGTTTGAGGTAAAAGCGAATTACCCCGATTCCGCTTTTTCGGATTTGTATGCTTCAGGGCTGCGGGTGGGGAAGGATATCACGGGCACAACGGTAAATACGTTATACTTTGCTTTATTAGGAGAAGCCGCCACATTGATGATCTGGTATCATATTTATGACTATTCCTGGTGGGAACTGTTCAATTCCATTGTGTTTTGCCGTGAATTCATCAAACTGTGCTTTTTTTCTTTGAGCTGCGTGCTCGTCATGCCGGTGTGTGCTGCATTTTGCGGTTCGTTGTTGTCAGGATCCCTGCATGCTTGGATGACTAAAATCGAAAAAGGGATGCAAAAACTCAAAAAATGGATACAAGATGAATAAAAAAAGCCGCCCATGCGGCTTTTTTGGTTGGATGGTTATTTGACAGAAAGGGGCTTTGTCACCGATAAAACTCAGATTTTAAATCCCGGTTGAACAAAGCATTCAAAGCATCCTCGGGGCGTTCACCCTTGAACAGAATGCTATATACTGTACGACAGATGGGCATATCCACATCATATTGTTTGCCTAATAAACACAAGGCTTTGGTGGTGGAAACCCCTTCCGCTAAGGAGTCGAAGGGAAGGCCTTGTACAAAGGCTTCCCCGTACTGCCGGTTGTGGGAGTGGGCACTGAACAAAGTGGCTTCATAGTCCCCCAAGTGGCACAAACCGTATGCCGTTAATTCATCTCCGCCCATTTTTGCAATCAAACGGGATATTTCCCGGGTGCCTCTTGACATGAGAGCTCCTTTTAAGGAGGTCAGATGCAGTCCATCCAGCATGCCTGCCGCAATGCCGATTACGTTTTTGGCGGCAGCGCCGATTTCGGTACCGATCAAATCCTCTCCAAAATAAAAACGGATCAGATTGCTGGAAAGAGCGTTGATAAGGGTGTGTTTGGTATCCTCGTAGTGGGAGTCGATGACCATACAATTGGGAATCCCGACAATCAATTCCTGCACATGCCCGGGACCCACCCAAACAGCCAGCTGTAGGGGGGAGCGGATGATTTCCTCCACGATTTGTGTCAGCCGCTTTCCGCTCTCCTCTTCTAAGCCTTTCATGCACAATAGTAGCGTCTTTCCGGATAGATCGTAGGCATCCAACTGCGTGCAAAAAGAGCGCAGAGACTGGGAAGAAACCGAGATGATGAGAAAAGGAGCATCTACCGCTTTTTGAAGCGCATCGGTGAGAACAATTTTTTCATCCAGGGTAACGTAGGTATTCCCCCTTGTTTTTTCAAGTTCTGTCAAATGGGAAGAGCCTTTTCTTCCCCAAAGGGTCACATCGTGACCAATGTGATTGCAGTACCAGGCAATGAAACTGCCCCAGCGACCGCAGCCGAGTACCGATATTTTCATGATTTCCTCTTTTGCTGTTTTTCATCGATTATTTCATCCATCAAGGCAGGGGTATATCCCTTTTCTTTTGCCCAGGCAAAGGTATCCAGAATCAGCTCTTTAAATCGGGGCAGGTAGGCGCAATAATCGGGATAAAAATATTGTTCATGCATGAGCAAGGTCAAATTGCTTTTTCTTCCGACGTCGGCATACACTTGTTCCAAGGCGGGAATCAATTGTTCATACGGGGTGCGATTGAGAATCAAATCCGTACGATTATAAAACATGTCTTCCGAAGCGTCATACCAAAAATCCCTGTGATCCAAGCGGGATACGATGTCTGCATCCAAATAATAGGATACAAAGGGTTGTCCTTCCAAAAAGGTGAAAAACCCGCTTAAACATTTGTACCCAAAATTGCGACAGGCGCGGACAGCCTCCCGATTGGCGGAGCCATAATGAACGTTGCAGCCCCCGGACAAGGAGGATTCCCCCGCAAAACGGCGGATCTCATGATGGGCGAGAGCGATGTCTTTGGCGGTTTCTTCATACGTTGCGTGGAGATAGGGATCTGGGGGATATTCGCAGTTGGAATGGAACGTGAGTTTCAGCCAGTCCGAGCAAGCCATAAATTCATTTTGATACTTGTCGGTCATCATGGACAACTGAAAGTGTTCTCTTGGGGATGAAAAGTATGTCAAAGATTTGGAATCGGTTTCATAAAACAGGTTGAAAGTTATTTTTGCGCCATATTGATCATGGGCTTCCTTGCATACCGCAAGGTAAGGATTGTCAAAGATAGACTTGTAGACATGTTGATGATGGGTCAAATCCTGCAAAAAAAAGATGTTGTCTTCTACTGCCAAAGAAACAGTGTTCTGTGCGTTGGCAAGATAATACACACGGATGGTTTCCTCGGATTCTCCGTCACTGACAGTCAACAGGGTCAGATACGCATCAAATAGGATGTCCAGACAATACACGCCGTTATCCAATCGGGCGGGCTGTTGGTTGATGGTAACGGGTTTTTTCGATTTTACTTTCACGGTTACTTTCACGCCGTTTGCCTGGGGAATACCATCATATACCGTGAGACAATCGCCTTGCCGGGGAAAAATAAAGGTCATTATTTTCTCCTTATATATTCTTCCAAACAGGCTTCGCTGATGAAAGAAGGCTGATAGCCGTTTTCAGTGGCAAACTTACATGCTGTCATGATTAAATCTTCAAAAAAGGGCAGGTACGTCTTATAGTCGGGGTAGAAATACTGTTCGTGAATGAGCATGGACAAAAAACCCCGTCTGCCGTTATCGGCTTTAATGGCTTCTAAGGTGGGCAAAATGTTGTCCATTTTCAGGCTGTTCAGCACGGTGTCAATCCGTCCGAAGGTAATATCTTCCTCCTCGTCTCTCCAGAAGTCCCGGTGTTCCACCGTGCCCACCTCTTCTTTGGTGTAGTAGTATGCCACCAAAGGATTGCCCTGTTTATCTAGGGTAAAATATCCCGTCAAAGCACGGTATCCATGGTTGCGCAAGGTGCGGACAACCCCGCGGTTCCCCGAACCGAAATGGGTGGTACATACATTGGACAAACAAGCATCCCCTGCAAAGCGGCGAATTTCCTTATGGATCTTTTTAATGTCCTCATCCGCCTTTTCCATGGTGGCATGGGCGTAGGGACGGGGAGGAAATTCTGCATAGCTGTGGATGGAAAAACGCAGCCAATGGGCATTGGCCTCAAACTCTTCTTTAAATGCATCGGTCATCATGGACAAATTGAAATATTCTTTATGATCGGAAAACAGCTGCATGGCATCAGCATTATATTCATAAAACAGATTCATATGCACTTTGGTGCCATAAATATCATGGGCTTTTTTGAAAACCGCCAGGTAGGGGTTATCAAAGATCGATTGATAGGTATCCCGATGATATGTAATATCTTGTAAAAATAAAATGTTGTCATCCACCGAAATACGGTATTTGTCGGATGCATGAGGCACGTGGTATACGGCGATTTTTTCTGATTCACCGGTGGTCAGATTTTCTGCTGTCACCGTGTTTCGATATCCGTCAATCAACAGGGGGACGACGAAGGCCCCCTGGTCATAGGTTGCCTTGATACCATTGACCCGAATGTCATCTTCACATGACGCCGAGATACGAACGGGTACCAGGATACCGCCGTCTTGTTCTATGCCATCGTATTTATGAACACACGTTCCATTGACCGGAAATATAAATTTCATAGAATCACCTCAAATACGTATTATACACTTTTTACCTGCATATTGCAAGAAATTTTATTGCTTTCTCATCGAAATCTGCCGATAAATCAACAAAGAAATTCCCGATAATACGCCGGTAACGATAAATACGATGGCAGCCACCCAATAGTTCTGCTGCCCCAAAGCCGCCCCGCAAATGGTCGAACTGATTATGGAGGGGAAGCGGGCAACGCCTACAATCAACATCCAGTGCCAAAACTTCATTTTTGTCAGCCCGATCCCGTAAGACAGCAGATCCTTGGGGGTACCGGGGATAAAAAACACTAAAAATGTCACCAGAAACAATTTTTTGGTTTTTTTTAAAAATTTGACACTTTGAATGCTATCTTTCGAAAAGAAAATATCCAGGATCTTTACACCGAATTTTCTAACCAATGCAAAAATCACGGCACTTCCCAAAAGAATACCCAACATAGACCATAAAGTTCCTTCCAAAATGCCAAAGGCATAGCCCGCCCCCAGTTCAAAGGGTTCACCGGGTACGATGGCGACGATCACCTGAAAAACCACCATGCCTATAAAGGCAAGACGGCTCCAAACACCATAACTTTTCACAAACGCTCGGAATTCTTCCGGCTTGGATACAAAACGAATCAACGGACGACCTATGGCAAAATAAACCGCGATGGAGAATAAAATCAGAAAAACCAACATGCAAATCGTTATCATTTTTTTTGTTTTGACGGAAAAGGTTGATTTTCCCATGATTTCACCTCCTTGTTTTATTATTATATCTTTTTTTTCGTAAAATGCAACAAAAACGGCGAGAATATGATCTCGCCGTTAACATGTTAGATGGGAATCAGACGCCGGAGTAAGCAGCGAAGCCGCCGTCAACGGGAATGACGGTACCGGTGACGAAACCGGAAGCCTTGCTGTCGCAGAGCCAGAGCAGAGTGCCGGTCAAATCTTCCTGTGCGCCAAAACGTCCCAGAGGGGTATGATCCAGAATCTTTTTGGTGCGGGCGGTGGGATTGCCGTCTGCATCAAAAAGCAGAGCGCGGTTTTGATCGGTTACAAAGAAACCGGGAGCGATGGCGTTGACACGGATGCCCACTTTGGAAAAGTGAACGGCCATCCACTGGGTGAAGTTGGAAATAGCGGCTTTTGCAGCCGAGTATGCCGGGATTTTGGTCAAAGGACGGAATGCGTTCATAGAGGAAATGTTCAAAATCAGAGGATTGGGCCTGTCCATCATGTCCCGGGCAAACACCTGGGTGGGAAGCAATGTGCCCAAAAAATTCAGGTTGAACACAAACTGAATGCCGCTGGGATCCAGATCAAAGAATGTCAGAATGTCGGAAGCTACTTGTGCTTCTTTGTCTTCGGGGAAGAAATATTCTTTGGAGGTGGTTCCTTTGGGATGGTTGCCGCCGGCACCGTTGATTAGAATATCAATGCCGCCGAAGGCTGCATCAATTTCTGCTTTGGCTGCAAGCAGGCTCTCTTTTTCCAGCACGTTGGCTGCAACTGCGATGGCAACGCCGCCATCGGCAAGGATTTCATCGGCGATTTTTTGAGCAGCTTCTTTACGAAGATCCATAACGGCTACTTGTGCACCGCAGGCTGCCAAAGCTTTGGAGAAACCGGAGCAGAGAACGCCGCCGCCGCCGGTCACTGCGACGGTTTTGCCGGATAAATCAATTTTGAATGGTAATTGCATACATGACACCTTCCTTTTATCAAAAATATTTTATTCGTTGCATAAATGCAGTATGCGCTTTGTAAGTTGAGCGGGGGTATCGACGGTGGGCAGTTGGGGGTCAGAAATAAAAGGTTCGTTTCCTTTGAATCCCCAGTTGACGCCATACATGGTCAAACCCGCATTCCGGGCAGTGAGAATATCCACCCGCGAATCCCCCACATATAAGGTTTTATTTTTTTGACATTGGGTAGAAAAGAGAATTTTGTCGATTCCGCCGGGATTGGGTTTGGGCAACACATCGGGTGATATGCCCACGATACAGTCAAACAACCCGGGAAAATCGCGGTTCATCAGCCGCATGACATGTTCATGGTCTTTATTGGAGAACAGTGCCAGCTTGAGTTTGGCTTTTTTCAATTTGTGTACCATTTCCACCGTGCCTTCATAGGGAAAAGTCAGGTCATTGGTACAAGCGGAATAATAGTCCCGGTAAACAGCCAGAACGTTGTCGATGGTTTCATCGGTGCGAACATCCGGGGGAAGGGCATCCGCAATCAGTCTGCGGGCGCCGTTATTGATGAATTCGATGGCGCTATCATGGGTGGGATACCCACATTCGGATAAGGCGGCATTGAGACAGGCGGTAATATCACCCAGTGTATTCATCAGGGTACCGTCCAGGTCAAAGATAATAAGTTGCGGTTTGGTCATCATTTCCTCAAAGTACGATTTCGTCTAAATTTTGCAAAAAGGCGGGGAAATATTCTTCCATAAAGATGTGAAGCTCTTCGCACATGGTGTTTTCCAATGCCTTTTTGGTGGCTTCCTCCGCGGCAGCGAAATCGCGGTTATTGTAGGATCGTTCTTTTTTACATTTCAAATAAGCGGCGAGTTTGTCTGCGGATTTGAGAATGCGCTTTTCCTCTTCGTTGAGCGCCAAAAGCTCTTGATAATATGTTCGGGTCTTTTCATCCTGCATGGAAAGAAGTTTATCTTCGGCTTTTCTTTCCAAGGTTTTGTACGCTTCGGTGATCGAGCTGTTATAATATTTTACCGGGGTAGGCAGATCTCCGGTATAGATTTCCGACATGTCATGGTACAATGCAGCGGCAGCCAGCCGTTCGGGCGAATAGGTTTTTTCCAGTCGGGTGACCCCGATGATCGTCAGAGCATGGGTCAGAATGGACACTTGCATGGAATGCTCCAAAAGTGTTTCCTTTTTGGCGCAATCCATAAGCCCCCAACGATGAATATAACTCATGCGGAACAACAGCGCATAAAAAGAGCCTGTGGTATTCATGTTAACACTCCTTTGCAAGGGAAATCAGTTTCTGCAGGCGGTGATTCATGCCGGATTTGGTCAAAGGCGGGTTGCACTGTTTACACAATTGACAAAGAGGCATGTCGGGGTAAGATTCCCGCACCATGGCCGCTTCCTGCAATTCCCTGGGAAGAGATTCCAATCGTCCCTTTTTCCGCAGAACCCGAATGGCTTCCACCGCCGTTTGGGCGCTGCCGATGACCCGAGATAAATTGGCTTGATCGTAATTGTTGATGCGGTTGGTATGGTTGCTGATTTCTTTGAAAATTTTCTTATTCATCAATTCCATGGCGTATTTTTCCCCGCCGATGAGGGTTAAAAAATCCGCAATGTCTTCGCTGTCTTTCATATACAGCAAATGGTTTCCCCGCCGGGTGGTCTTCTTAAAGGCAATGTCCGCGTCGTGAGCCAATGACAGGAGTTTTTCACAAAAGGATTTTTCCTTGCTCTTTACCTCCAGATGATACTCATTGGAAGGGTCCAGTACATAGCCCGAGGATATGAATGCGCCCCGAAAATAATAGGGCAAGCATTCCGAACATTCTTTGGAGGCAGGATATGAAAATGAAATATCAAGAGGCAAGCTCAAAACATAGGTGGTGCTTTTTTTCCCTTCCTTGGTTTTGACTACAATATTTGTGAATTCAGAGCGAATGAGAAGATAGGAGCAAAGTTCCAGCAATTGGCAGTTTTCCGAAACCAACTTGATATCCTTGGAACCTTTTTTCCCAATGCTGTCCGCTACCCCTGCCAAAAATGCAGAACTGCAACAGGGGGACAACAAAAATTTTTGCTTTTTAGTGTTGGTATAGCCGCTTTCTTCCAACGTGCGTTGACACAAGTAAGCTTTCACCGAGGCACAATAGGACGGTGCGTCCAACAGGTTTCACCTCCCAGGAGAGATTAACGGTTATAGGCATTGATCAGACAGCCTGCTAAAAGAATATCCCGTTCATCTTTGGTAAGACTGCCCAGAGACAGAGCTAAGGGAGTAACAACCCCACACCGAATCCGATAGCCGGTCAAGGTTTTGTCACCCTGTTTCAAGGCTTCTTTGATTCCGGGAATGAAGACATAATCCCCCAACTGATAGTCGGCATTGTCGGTAATCAGAGGGAGCATGCCCCAGTTGATGAGATTGCTGCGATATCTCTTGGTGGCGTAGGCAAGGGCCAGATTGGCTCTGCCGCCAAGAACGCGCTGGCAGGAAGCTGCTTGTTCTCTGGCCGAACCATCCCCGGGCTTTTTGGCAAAAATTACACTGCCGTGAACCGTTTCCACAGGAGAAAAATTCGGCTTGATGGAGGCGATGAAGGGATACAAATTGTTTAATGAGGCAGGAAGGTTGCCTTCTTCTCTTCTTTCTTTCTCGATTTCACCCACTTCCTTGACGCGTTTCACATAACCGGGATCTTTTCTGGACAAGGTGAATTGTGATAATTTTTCCGGGTTGGAACGGTATGAAGAGGTTTCGCCGGAAGGAATCAGTTCATCGGTGGTGGTCACTTCATCAAAAATGGCACAGTCCACACGCAACAACACATCGTCGGTCATTGCACCCATATTCGGCCAGTCGGCAATGTTGGGACCAAAGCGAAGAGGCAAGTCTTTTTGGGGTTTTCCGTATCCTTTGTAGACCCGGCTTTGGTAAGCCCGGTCATCAAAGGTGTAGGCAGGAATGTCATCGCTGTAATCGATTTCATCGGCACCAGTGAGCATACCCCCTTTGACGGAAGTGGCGGCGATGGAACGGGCGTCCATTAAAGCCACGGAGGCGATTTGTCCCGCGCCGGGTTTGCTACCTTCTCGGTTGGGGAAGTTGCGGGTGGAATGGCGAATACTGAAACAGCCGTTGGCGGGCACGTCCCCTGCGCCAAAGCAAGGACCACAGAAGGCTGTACGCAATGTTGCGCCGGATGCCAACAAATTCCGGGCGGCACCCGATGCCATCAGCGCCATATATACAGGCTGGCTGGCAGGATAGAGGGATAGGGCGAAAGTGCCGCTTCCGATGGTTTGATCTTGCAAAATGTTGGCAGCGATTGCCAGGTTGTCGTAGGTACCCCCTGCACAGCCGGCAATGACACCCTGGTCTACATAGAACGTGCCGTTTTTTATTTTATCGGTGAGACCCAAAGACAAATGGGGATTGTCCAAAGATTTCGCCGCTTCTTTTTCCACTTCCCGCAAAATGTCGGCGGTGTTTGCTTTCAACGCGGCAATGGAATACACATTGCTGGGGTGGAAGGGAAGGGCGATCATGGGCTGGATGGCAGACAAATCCACATCCACCGCCCTGTCATATTTTGCCAAAGGGGCGGGGGTAAGATAGGAAAAATCATCCGATCTGCCTACGGTATCAAAATAAGCCTTGGTTTTATCGTCGGTGACCCAGATGGAGGACAAGCAAGTGGTTTCCGTGGTCATCACATCGATGCCGATCCGAAATTCCATGGGCAGATTTTTAATACCATCTCCCACGAATTCCATGACGCTGTTTTTTACAAACCCGTTGGCAAACACATGTCCGATGATGGCCAGTGCTACGTCCTGGGGACCCACGCCATGACGGGGCGCGCCCGTGAGGCGAATGCAAACAACATCGGGAGAAGGGATGTCATAGGTACGGTTCAACAACTGTTTGACCAATTCGGGGCCGCCTTCGCCCATGGCCATGGTGCCTAAAGCACCGTAGCGGGTGTGGCTATCCGAACCTAAAATCATGCTACCGCAGCGACTCATGCATTCTCTCATATACTGATGGATTACCGCGATATGGGCAGGTACATAAACACCGCCGTACTTTTGTGCGGCGGACAAGCCGAACAAATGGTCGTCTTCATTGATGGTGCCGCCTACGGCGCACAGCGAGTTATGGCAGTTGGTCAATACATAGGGAAGGGGGAATTCCGTCAAACCGCTTGCCCGGGCTGTCTGGATGATGCCCACATACGTAATATCATGAGATGCCAGCGCATCAAATTTGATTTGCAGCTGCGTTTCCGAACCGATGTTATGAGCCGCCAAAATCCGGGAGGCGATGCTGCCTTTTTTGGCGTTTTCCACGGCTTTTTTGCCGTATTTTTGTTCAAGTAATGCCCCTTCCTGCGAAGATACGGGCGTCAATGCGCCGCTTTCATCGAAATAAACGGGGGTTTGGATCAACTTCATGTATTTTACCTCATTTTATACCACTGTAAATTCATTTATAAGTATAACAAATTTTTCCCTCTATTTCAAGGTAAAATGAAAAAAATATCTCATTTTGGCTTTTTGTTTCTGTGTTTTTTCTTCCAATACGCCTTGAAACAAAAGGTAAAGTGGTGTATAATGTGCTAAAATTGATCGATGCAGGGAGAGGTTACTATGTTATTGAAGAACGCTCAAATATTGGATACGACCATGCGCCGCTTTTTTCAGGGTGATTTGAGAATACAGGATGGTACGATTTCTGCAGTGGGTTCTTCTTTGACTGCCGAAAATGGGGAGGAAGTAGTGGATATCGGGGGGAACCATTTGATTCCCGGACTTGTGGATATTCATTCTCACGGAGCAGCGGGGGAAGATGCCATGCTCAGTTCCCCCGAAAAACTCATTGCCATGGCCCGACATTATGCCGCCCATGCCGTGACCACCTTGTTTCCCACGGTACTCACCGGCACCCGGGCGGAATTAAATGAAGCCATGAAGAGAATCGTATCGGCTGCCCATCTGAAAAAAAATCCTGTTACCTTTGCGGGGGTTCATATTGAAGGACCGTATCTGTCCGACAAACGTCCTGGATGCCACGATATTTCTTTGCTGAAATCTCCCGATGAGGCGGAGTTTGAAGAATGGCTGTCCATTCTGGGCAAAATCAAAGCCTATGTGACCATTGCACCCGAACTCCCCGGTGCCATGGATTTGATTGAAAAATACACCAAACGGGGCGTAACATTCTCCATCGGACATTCCGATGCCACCGGTGCTGTATGCCGGGAAGCACTGTCCCGGGGCGTGGGCAGTTTCACTCATTTGTACAACGCCATGAGACCTTTGCATCACAGAGAATCCGGTGTTGTGGGAACAGCTCTTTGCACGGATGCCTATGCGGAATTGATTTGCGACGGTGTTCACATTGATCGGGATGTGGTCAACATGACCTACCGCATCAAGGGCGTGGACAAGCTGATCCTTGTCACCGACTCCATGCAGGCCGCCGGCATGCCGGACGGCAGGTACAAGTTGGGCAGCCTGGACGTGACGGTGGAAAACAGCATTGCCTGGTTGTCTCCCGGCACGTTGGCAGGCAGCACGTTGAATCTGCTGGATGCCATCAAGAATCTGATGGATTTTTCCGGTGCTTCTCTGGCTGATGCTGTGATCTGCGCTACCCGCAATCCTGCCAAAGCTGCCGGATTGTATGACAAAATCGGTTCTTTGGAAAAAGGCAAAGATGCAGACCTGGCTGTATTGGACAGTGGCAGAAATCTTACGATGACAATTTCCAGAGGCAGAATCGTCTATACCGCATAAAATACGGATATTTTTTCCATTTCCCGGCAAAATAATGTGGGGGGAGTGGAACATGAACTATAAAGAAATTTATGTAGAGTCGAAGAAACTTTATAACGGACATAAAAAGGAAAGTATCTTTTTTTCTGCTTGGCTGCTTTTGTCCGCTGTGGGTTTTATTTTCCTGCGGGGTGTGATCAAAGATTTTTTAGAATATTTGGACGGCTTTTTGTTTGGAAACGATATTTTTCCCAACACCGTTTCGTTTTTGCTGGACTTTGCGGCACTGTTATTTTTTGTTCCCTTTGGCGCCGGCTTGTTCTCCTGGATAATCAAACGGGATTCACAGGATTTGTTTTCTTTTTTTCAGGAAAAAGAACGGCTGCAGCGCATGTATCGGCATGCCTTTGCGGTGTTGTACTATTTTGTTTTGTGCTTTTCCCCCATGCTGGTGGTATTTCTTGTTTTTAACCATGCGTTTTTACCGGTATTTTTGATGAATAAGTGGTATATTTTCTTTATTATCTTTGTGATTTTATTGTTTTTGAGCTTCTATTTGTTCTTTTCTATGATCAAAATTCCCTATTTTTTGATCACGCAGCCTCAAATGGGCGTGAAGGAAGCTGTCAAAATAAGCCGAAGCGACATGAAAGGCAAGAAAGCGGAGTTTGCCCGCTTGTTGTTGGCGTTTGCCCCTTTGCTGTTGGGGGGGATTTTTACGGGGTTTACCCTTTGGTTTTTTTGTGTTTTTCCCCGTATGGGGTTTGCCTATACTATTTTTTGTGAACAATCTAACGACAGAAAGGGATCACCATGAAAGAAAAATTTTATTTGACCACGGCGATTGCGTATACATCCCGCAAGCCTCATATCGGCAACACCTATGAGGTGGTGTTTGCGGACGCCATTGCCCGGTATCAAAGACTCATTGGGAAAGATGTTTTTTTCCTGACGGGTACCGATGAACACGGTATAAAAATACAGGAATGTGCCGAAAAAGCCGGGATTCATCCCAAGGAATATGTGGACAAGGTGGCAGGCGAAGTCAGGGAAGTGTGGGATTTGATGAATACCACCTACGACAAATTCATCCGGACCACCGATGAATATCATGAAAAATCCGTGGCAGCCATTTTCAATCAGCTGTATGCCCAGGGTGACATCTATAAAAGTGAATATGAAGGATGGTATTGCACCCCTTGCGAAACCTTTTTCACCGATTCCCAGATTCATAACGGCGTTTGCCCCGAATGCGGGGCTGAGGCAAAAAAAGCCAAAGAAGAAACCTACTTTTTCAAGATGACCAAATACCAGAAACAGCTGGAAGAGTACATCGAAGCCAATCCGGATTTCATATCCCCCGAAGCCAGAAAGAAAGAAATGATCAACAATTTCCTCAAGCCAGGGTTGACGGATTTGTGCGTTTCCAGAACCAGCTTTTCCTGGGGTATTCCGGTGAAATTTGATCCGAAACATGTGATTTATGTCTGGTTGGATGCCTTGACCAACTATATCACCGCATTGGGGTATCACCCCGGTTGCCATACCGATGACACCCTGTTCCAAAAATACTGGCCCTGTGATGTGCATATCATCGGCAAAGACATTGTCCGTTTCCATACCATATATTGGCCCATATTTCTCATGGCGCTGGGTTTGCCCTTGCCCAAAAAAGTGTTCGGCCATCCCTGGTTTTTATCGGGGCAGGATAAAATGTCCAAATCCAAAGGAAATACCATATATGCTGATGAATTGGTTTCTTTCTTTGGTGTGGATGCGGTTCGTTTTTATTTGCTGTCCGAAATGCCGTATGTGAATGACGGCGTGATCACCTATGACCATGTCATTGCTAAATTCAATGCCGAATTGGCCAACACGTTAGGTAATTTGGTAAGCCGTACTCTTGCCATGACGAAAAAGTATTTTGGCAGTGTCGTTCCGGTACCCGGTGTCAAAGAAGCGTTGGATGAAGAATTGATCGGCATGTGCCAACAGACGGTACAAACCTATGTGTCCAAAATGGATGAATACAAGACAGGCGAAGCGGTCAATACCGTATTTGAGCTGTTGTACAGAGCCAATAAATATATCGATGAAACCACACCCTGGATTTTGGCAAAAACCGAAGAGGGAGTGGAACGGCTGAAAACCGTGTTGTATAACCTGTTGGAAGTACTGCGTATCACGTCTGTGCTGTTGCATCCCTTTATGCCCGATACGTCTCAAAAAACGCTGGGCTTTTTGGGCGCGGATCTCTGCTGGGATTCTGTGTTGCAATTTGGCGGACTGAAGGCGGGTCAAACTGTGGAAGAAGGCGCCATCCTGTTTGCGCGGCTAGATGAAAAAGAAATGGGGGAAAAAATTTCTGCCCATATCGATGCAAAAATCAAAGAAGCACAATGCCCTCAATATGAACCCATCGAAAGCGAAATCACCATAGACGATTTTTCCAAAGTGGATTTGCGGGTGGGAACGGTTCTTGCCTGTGAGCCGGTGAAAAAGTCCGATAAGCTCCTTTGCTTGCAGGTGGATATTGGTCCGGAAATCAGGAAAATCGTATCCGGCATTGCCAAATGGTATAAACCGGAAGAGCTCATAGGTAAAAAAGTCATCCTGGTTGCCAACTTGAAACCGGTAAAACTCCGGGGCGTAGAAAGCTGCGGCATGATTTTGGCTGCGGGTGAAGAGGATGTGAAAGTATTGTTTGCATCCCCCGACACCCAAAACGGGGATAAGGTGAGATAAAAGTGGAAGTGTGTTTGTTTGACAGCCACGCTCACTATGAGGATAAAAAGTTTGATGCGGTGCGGTCAGAACTTATGACCGCTCTCCCTTTGCCGGGAGAACATTCTCCTTTGGGCGTGTGTGGGATCCTCAATTGCGGCTGTGATCATGAGAGCACCCAAACGTGTATCGCCCTGGCTGAACAATATCCCTTTGTCTATGCCGCGGCGGGGATTCATCCCCACGAAGCGGGGAGAGAAGACATACAAACATTGTCCTGGTTATACCAGGCGTTGCGCCATCCGAAAGTGGTGGCTTTGGGAGAAATCGGCTTGGATTACCATTATGATTTTTCTCCCCGGGATGTGCAGAAAAAGGTGCTGGACATCCAGTTTCAAATCGCAAGAGAAACAAAAAAACCCGTGGTCATACATGACCGGGAAGCCCATGGCGATTGCATGACATTTGTGCGGAAATATACCGATGTGCGAGGGGTGTTTCACTCCTATTCGGGTAGCGGGGAAATGGCCAAAGAGCTGATTAAACACGGATGGTATATCTCCTACAGCGGCTCGGTGACCTTCAAAAACGCCCACAATCTAAGGGACAGTGTTTTGTCTGTTCCCTTGGATCGTATTTTGGTGGAAACCGATGCCCCTTATTTGGCACCGGTTCCCCATCGTGGAAAACGCAATGATTCCCATTTGATGTACGCAACGGTGGAAACATTGGCACAGCTTAAGAGGATGCCCCCTTTGGAAATTGCCCAAATAACCTGCATAAATGCCAAAAGACTCTTTGGCTTGCAATAAAAAAGGGAGGGCTTGATTGTGTATCGGGAAAGGCAATGGAACGGGTTTACAAAACTTGAATTTCTGTTTGAAGATCATGAAGCTTGTCTTGTTTATCCCCCGGAAGAAAACAAAACGCCTCATTGGGCGTTAAAGACTGAATATTTTTCGGCATTTAATGACACAGCCATCCTGCTCCTGAACAAAGGGTATCATTTTGCCTATATCCAAAATGACCACCGCTGGGGCGGCCGGGAAGACTTGGCACGAAAAAAGAGATTTGGGGAGTATCTGCAAAAAGAATTCCATCTTTTGGAAAAATGTGTTCCCATCGGTTTGAGCTGTGGGGGACTGATTGCCATCAAATTGGCGGGAATCTATCCTGAAATGGTGTCGGTTTTATACATAGATGCCCCCGTGGTGGATCTTCTCAGTATGTTGAGCCTGGGCAGGCACCACGAACAACACGAAGAATTGTTCCGCGATGAAATACTCCAAACCTTCCAAACCACGGTATCCCAAATGCTCTCCTACCGGGATCATCCTCTGGATTGGCTTCCTTCGGTGATTGCTCACAAAATTCCCACCGTTTTGGTATACGGCGGAAAAGATACCGTGGTTTTCCCCGATGAAAATGCTGAAGTGGTGAAACGTGCGTTCCGTGGAACGGATGTACCCTTTTTATGCATTTGCAAGCCCACATGTGACCATCATCCTCACGGCTTGGAAGATCCTACGCCTGTAGTGGATTTTATATTACAATTTGACAAAGATTAAAATCAAGACGCCCGTTGGAAAATATCCAACGGGCGTACGGTTATAGTTGAATCGCTTTTGCAATTTGATTGGCGTAATATTGAAAACCCAGTTCATTGGGATGAACGCCGTCCGCTAAAAATGAGCTGTGATGGGGACATAGATCAAAACCTCTCAAAAGCGTTGTGTTTTTCATAGATGCAATGCCTTTTTGGATGTAATCATGAACTTCCCCATAGGGGCACATGCCTTCCCGGCGGGATTTTTGCCATGTGGCGGACCAAATGGGTGAAATGAAATACCGGGGTATATCCGGATACAGGGCGTCCAGCTTTTCTGCAAAGGCACGGGCGTTTTCCGTGATTTCTTCATTGGTTTTGGCAAAGGTATACCAGTCGTTGCAGCCAAACATGATGACAATCACATCGGGAGTATAGGGCAGATTTTCATCAATCACATGTTCATCAAAAGAACCGCCACCCATAGCTTGAGGCAGGATGTCGCAGTTCCAGTGTTGGGACAGCAATACAGGCAAACATAAAGAGGAAAAGCGGGCATTCATACCTTGGAGGATAGAGTCGCCGAACATCAAAACCTGTTTGGGTTTTTTAGGGGAGGGCGTCAAGGTGGCATGGGGGGAGAGGGTCAAATTTTTTACTGCCAAGGGTACCGAAATGGGAAAATACACGGCGATGTGTTTTTCGTCGGATGTAGCAAATTCAAATCTCACTTTACCTTCCTGCTGGGTAATGGGTTCTTCATAGAATCGATGACACAAGTTTCCGTTGACATAGCAGTCAAATCCCACCCAGTTGCGGCAATGGATATACGTGAGATGGTATTCAAATTCCAAAAACGTGGCATTGGAATTAAAATCAAAGGAAACACCCACGGGGGCACGCATACGGGAAAATTGACCTTCTGTGGTACGATAGGCAAATTGGCTGTCGGTAAAGCGGCGAGGTTCCATGCCAAGTGGGGTAATATGGGGCTTTAAGCTGCCATGCAGGCAGGATAACAGTTGCTCTTGGGTCAACAACATGTCTGTACCTCCTTATTGAAATGATACCAGGATGTCTTTGATGCAATTGCGGATAATCATAGAGAGGTGCGCGGGATTTTTGGCACCTAAATGCAGTGGGGCATCCAGGTTTTTTTTAAAACCAGGCGAATTTCAAACTGTCCGTCATCGGTGTATTCGCTTTCTATGTGGCTGTTGTTGCGCGCGGCAATCAGATTGGAAAAATACAAAGGATAATTGATCAATATATCGGCATCGCTGGATTTTCCCGCAATGAGGCAATTGCGATACGAGGTAAAGGCACGGTCGGGAACGGGCGCGGAGAAAACCAACGTGATGGTACAATTGTCTTCTTCGATGGTTCCGTTGACGCTCCGGTTGGCGGAGGCGGATAAGATGCAGCAAAGCATATTGAGCACCGTGTAGCAAAAATCACGGCAATTGAACCGGGCAAAGCCCATGTTTTCGAAATTAAAATTTAATACGTAGGGTGAAGTTTTCATTTCCGCAGGCAGTTCGGAGTAAATCAATTTCAACACGCCCGAAACGCTGAACGAACTGGGTTCAACCAAATTGGTATCTTCGTAGACCTGTAAATATCCCAGGAGCATACGCTGATAATAGGAAAATTTCAATGCGGTTTTTTGTATGTATTCCAAATACCGCAGCTCCTTGGGGTTGTTGGACAACTCGGAAATGCCGCTTAAGAGAGCGTCGGTATGGGATCTGATCACATCAAGCAAAGCGAAAAAAGGAGAGGGCGTCGGTGTCAGCAGGGCAGGCACCAACGTCATGCAATATAAGGCTTCTTTTCCTTCTACGGGTTCGACAGCGCAAAAATAATTACCCTTGCTTGTTTCCAGCAGTGTAATACGCCGTGTTTCATCCTTGGGGCATGGGGGAGGGGTGATACTGCTGTTGTAAGGAAACAAGGAAGTTGCCATCTTGTTTTTTGCCAGGATTTTCCCCTTATCGGATAGGAGAAACGCCGCAAAAGGGTTGGCGGCACAATGGTCTTTTAAAATCCTCAAATGGTTTTTCATGATAGAGTAAACTTCAAACTGATATCCATGGCTTTGACCGAATGGGTCAATGCCCCGATGGAAATCATATCAACGCCACAGTTTGCAACGTCACGCAAATTCCTTTCCCCCATATTGCCCGACGCTTCCGTTATCGCCCTTCCTGCGATGATTTGGGTGCTTTTTTTCATATCTTCGTTGGACATGTTATCCAGCATGATGATGTCTGCTCCCGCTTCCAGGGCTTCCTGCAGCTGATCAAAGTTTTCCACTTCCACTTCGATTTTCAAGGTATGGGGAGCCATTGCTTTGGCACGCTTCACCGCTTGGGTGATGCCGCCGGCAGCAACGATATGATTGTCTTTGATCAAAACACCATCAAACAGACCGATACGATGGTTGGTACCGCCTCCCATGCGCACAGCGTATTTTTCCAGGGTTCTCATCAAAGGCGTGGTTTTCCGGGTATCTACGATTTTAGCGCCCGTTCCGTCTACTTCTTGGACGGCGGCACGGGTGCGGGTAGCAACACCGGAAAGACGCTGCATCAGGTTCAATGCAGTCCGTTCTGCCGTCAATAATGACCGGGCATTGCCGGAGACCGTGGCGATCAGATCGCCTTTTTTTACTTCGTCCCCTTCTTTGACTTGATATTCCATTTCAACAGAATCATCAACCAAAAAAAACACACGTTTGGCAACATCCAAACCGCAGATCATACCTGATTCCTTGGCAATGAATTTACCGTGGGCAAGGGCATCGGCAGGAACGGTGGCAAGGGTGGTAATGTCGCCGCTTCCCATATCTTCCTGTAAAGTCCTTTGGATAAAGTCATCCAGCGCGAAATTCATCATCCTTTATTCCTCCACATAATGAGCGCCAACGCTTTCCTTACGGGCTATGGCGTCTTTGATCACTTTGATGGCAACCTGTGTCATATTCATGAGTTCCATGGCAGATACGCTGTCACAGTGAATAAATTTGACTTCATTGTAAATGTCGTCTATTTGGTTGCGCGCCATATCCATGCCTATACGGGTGCGTACAGCCCCTAAATAAGCCGTCATGGTATCTTTGATTTTTGCCTTACGGCGTTCAATGGTCTTTTCATTCATGAAAATGGTGGCATGGCTGTCCAAGTCAGACAAAACCGCGCGCAGATTTGCCGGAACAGCTGCACCCAGCGCATTGATCTTTCTTGCACAGCGGCGGCCGAACACCAGACATTCCAACATGGAGTTGCTGGCAAGTCGGTTGGCACCGTGAATGCCTGTGCAGGCACATTCCCCGCAGGCAAATAAACCGGAAATGTTGGTCTGTCCGTCTAAATCGGTATCAATGCCGCCCATGAGATAGTGCTGGGCGGGACGGACGGGAATGAAATCTTTGGTTAGGTTGATTCCGTGTCGTTCGCATTCCGCAGAAATGGTGGGGAAACGGCGATAGAAAAATTCCCTGGACAGGGAGGATACATCCAACTGGGCGTATGCATCTCCCGTTCGTTTCATTTCATTCAAAATTTCTCTTGTCACAATGTCCCGGGGAGCCAAATCCGCCATTTCATGCTTGCCTTTCATAAAGGCTTCGCCTTTGCTGTTTCTCAAAATGCCGCCTTCCCCTCGCACGGCTTCGGAAATGAGGAACATGCGGTTGTTTTCACTGCCGTTGGGAATCAGGGTGGTGGGATGGAACTGCAGCATTTCCATGTTGGAAACAGCCGCCCCTGCTCGCATAGCGCAGGCAATCCCATCGCCCACCGCACCGATGGGATTGGTGGTGTACCGATATAATTGCCCGACACCGCCGGTGGCTATGACCACACGGCGTGTGGAGAGAATACGATGTTTTTTCCGGGTTGCGTTATAACAAATCAAGCCTGCCACGCCTTGGTTATCCACAAGAAGATCCATCACAAAAGTATGGAACAACACATCGAGGTTGACGCGGCTCATGACAATTTCACTCAAGCGTTTGGTGGTTTCTCTCCCGGTGGCATCGCCGCCGCAGTGGACAATGCGTCTGAGCTTATGTCCGCCTTCCCGGGTAATTTGCAGTTCCCCTTCACTGTTTACGTCGAAGGGAACGTTCATATCAATCAATTCGCGGATGTTTTCAGGACCTTCCTGTACCAGAACTTCCACGGCTTCTCGTTTGCAGAGTCCTGCCCCTGCTTTCAAGGTGTCTTCCACATGGAATTCAATTTTGTCTTCCTTGGTCAATACGGCAGCAATCCCTCCTTGCGCCAGCCAGGAGTTACAATCTTCAATATTGACCTTGGTCAGAAGCGCTACTTTTTTTTCTGCAGAGAGATGCAGTGCGGTATACAATCCGGCAACACCTGTGCCGACTACGACCACGTCATAGTGATCTATGGGCAGCGACGCAGCAGAACCTGTATACAAAGTTTTTCTCATTGTCTTATCCTTTCGCAACCATTTTTTCCAGCGGCAAGGAGGCGGCTTGAGCCAGTTCCGTGGGAATGAAAATTTCCTCTTGTTCTTTTTCTAACGCCTCTTTCAATCCGCCAAGGGTTGTTTTCTTCATATCTGCGCAGATGAATCGATTGGTGAGAGGGATATATTCCCGGGTGGAATCCAACCGTCTCAACCAAGATACGATTTCCTGTTCGGTTCCGATGATCACTTTCCTGGCGGAAGTTTTCAGGGCATATTGGATGATTTGTTTGGTGCTTCCTACAAAATCCGCCAGAGCAGACACTTCCGGACGGCATTCGGGGTGCGCTAAAAATACCGCATCGGGATAGTTCTTTTTCACGTTCGATACATCTTCTATATAAATGTTGTTGTGAATGGGACAGCAGCCGTCAATATAATAAAAGGTCTTTTCAGGACAGCTCTCGGCGCATGTTCTTCCCAAATTTTGATCGGGGATAAAAATGATTTCATGGTTTGGTAAGGAACGAATGATTTGCAGGGCGTTGGAGGAGGTGCAGCAAATATCGCTTTTTGCCTTCACCGCCGCCGTGGAATTGACATAGCACACCACCGCAGCATTCGGATGGCGTTTTCGCAGGGCATCCACCTGTTCGGGGGTGACCATATCCGCCATGGGACAGCCTGCACCGGATGCCGCCAACAACACCTTGCGGGTGGAATTTAACAGCTTTGCGCTTTCCGCCATAAAGCGGACACCGCAAAACACGATGATATCACAGCTTGCTTCCTTGGCTTTTTTTGCCAAATCAAAGCTGTCACCCACAAAATCCGCTACATCCCATATTTCGGGCAGCTGATAATAATGGGCTAATATCAGAGCGTTCTTCTCTTTTTTTAACTGTAAAATTTTCTGTTTCATGGTTCAATATGCCTTTCCCCAATAAACCAGCCTGTCCGCTTTTTGACCGCAGCACACGCAAATGTCGCTCACCGATTCGTTGTCAAAGGGCATGCAGCGGGAAGTCACGTCGCAACGTTCTTTCAAGTTCAGTTCACATGTTGGATCTTGGCACCACATGGCTTTGATAAAGCCAGGTTTGTTTGCAGCAATTTCCTTCATTTCGTCAAAGGTATGGGCGGTATAGGTCATTCTTTCTCTGCGTTCCATGGCAAGGTTGTACATAGAAGCGGTGATATCCGCCAAGAGGGTTTCTACGGTTTCTTCCAATCCATCCAGGGAGACCGAGATTTTTTCGCCGTTATCCCGTCTGACCAACACGCAGGCGTTGTTTTCCAGGTCTCTGGGGCCCAGTTCCAGACGGAGGGGAATACCTCGCATTTCATGCTCGGCAAATTTCCAACCGGGGGTATTGTCGGATTCATCGATATCGGTACGGAATTTCAAACCCAACTGGTTTTTCAGCTCCCGGGCTTTTTCCGCCACGCCGCCCTTATGGGCAGCGATGGGAATGATCATCACCTGGGTGGGCGCGATGAAAGGAGGTAGCACCAGCCCGTTGTTATCCCCATGGGTCATGATGATGCCGCCGATGATGCGGGTGGACATGCCCCATGAGGTTTGGTGGCAATACTGCAACTGGTTGTTTCTATCCAAATAGGTGATATTGAAGGCGCGGGCAAATCCATCGCCGAAATTATGAGAAGTACCGGACTGGAGGGCTTTTCCGTCATGCATCAAAGCTTCGATGGTATAGGTTTCCAAAGCACCGGCAAATTTTTCTTTGTCGGTTTTTCTGCCCATCACCACGGGGATTGCCAAATATTTTTCGCAGAATTCGGCATACACCCGCAGCATACGCTGGGTTTCCTCCTGAGACTCTTCAGCGGTGGCATGCATGGTGTGGCCTTCCTGCCACAAAAATTCGCGGCTTCTCAAGAAGGGGCGGGTGTTTTTTTCCCAACGAACCACGTTGCACCACTGGTTATATAGTTTGGGCAAATCCCGGTAAGAGCGGATAATGTTGGCATAATGTTCACAAAACAAGGTTTCCGAAGTGGGGCGGACACAAAGCCGTTCCTGTAGCTTTTCGCTGCCGCCGTGGGTGACCCATGCCACTTCCGGTGCAAAGCCTTCCACATGTTCTTTTTCTTTATTCAAAAGGGATTCGGGAATGAACAGGGGCATACACACGTTCACATGACCTGTTTCTTTGAACATTTTATCCAACTGATGCTGGATGTTTTCCCAGATTGCATACCCATAAGGGCGAATGATCATACAGCCTTTTACGCTGGAATAATCGATCAAATCGGTTTTCTTCACGACATCTGTATACCATTGGCCGAAATCCTCTTCCATGGAAGTAATCGATTCAACCGCTTTCTTCTCATTAGCCATATTAGAATTCCTTTCGAGTGATTCGTTTATGATTCAATGTATAAGTTTAGTATATTATGGGTATCCTGTTGACGCAAGTTAGTTGCTTTTGTGATTAATAATTTGCT
>ENA-UOOH01000227-UOOH01000227.1-fermentation-metagenome-genome-assembly--contig:-NODE-227-length-68640-cov-41.820121_pt1 | contig 68640 bp, 67 predicted proteins | sample MGYA00245778_ERZ724025 | MGnify/ENA primary metagenome ERZ724025 (study PRJEB28704, sample SAMN03018313) | fermentation metagenome | biome: anthropogenic terrestrial biome; feature: soil; material... | reverse complement strand
ATTTCAATCAATGACTGTCCAAATTTCGGGGTACGGATCAGGGGCGGTCAAAATCTCTACGAGGCGGCGCTGCGGAAAACGGCGCGGGGTCTTCTGTGCGAAAAAAGCGAAATCAAACGGGTAATAACCCAGTCCTTATATCTATTACGCGCGTGTGCGTATGAAAGGCGGTGACGAAATGCCGACAAAATCGAATAACACTGGCGGTCGCGGCGGCAGACGTCCCGGCGCTGGCCGGAAGAAAACCGCCGTCAAGGAGAAGTACGAGAACGGGAATCCGGGCGGACGAAAGCTCGAGGTGCTCGACATCCCGGACACCGAGGGCGAGGACATGCCGGAGCCGCACGAGTTCTTATCGGCCCGGCAGCATGACGGCTCCACTCTGGAGGCCGCCGACATCTACCGCGAGACCTGGGAATGGCTTGACAAGCTCGGCGTAGCCAAGGCCGTGTCGCCTCAGCTGCTGGAGCGCTACGCGATGTGCTCGGCGAGATGGATTCAGTGCGAAGAAATGACGACCAAGCTCGGATACCTCTCCAAGCATCCGACAACCGGGAAGCCTATCCCGTCGCCGTTCATCAACATCGGAATCAACTACATGAATCAGGCAAACCGCCTGTGGGACGAGATCTTCCAGATCGTGAAAGAAAACTGTTCCGCAGAGTACGGCGGCACGAATCCGCAGGACGACGTGATGGAACGCCTGCTGAGAGCGAGAAAGGGAATGTAAATGAACACGCAAAGACTTGAACAGGTGCCAATCGACAAGCTGGTGCCTTACGCCCGGAATGCCCGGACACATAGTAAAGAACAGATTGCACAGCTACGCTCCTCCCTCCGGGAGTTCGGATTCGTTTCTCCTGCTGTGATTGATAACAACTACAACATCCTCGTCGGCCACGGCAGAATCGCTGCCGCCCGCGAGGAAGGCTACAAAACCGTTCCCTGTGTATTCGCCGAGGATCTGACCGACGCGCAGAAACGCGCCTACATCCTCGCTGACAATCAGCTGGCGCTCAACGCCGGATGGGACGAAGAAATGCTGTCCGTCGAACTGGCGGATCTTCAGGAGAACGCATTTGATCTGTCTCTGCTCGGCTTTGACGACAAGGAGCTGGAGAAGCTGCTGAACGGAGAATCCGATAAGGACGTCGAGGATGACGACTTCGATCTGACCGCTGCACTGGAGAAGGCCTCCTTCGTGGAGACCGGAGATCTCTGGACAGTCGGCAGGCACAGGCTGCTGTGCGGCGATGCCACAAATCCGAAAGATGTAGATACACTCATGGACGGCAAACGCGCCAACCTCGTACTGACGGACCCGCCTTATGGCGTCTCCTTCAAAGCATCCGACGGACTCACCATCCAGAACGACAGTCTCAAGGGCGAGGAATTCTACAATTTCCTGCTCGCGGCATTCAAGAACATGGCCGATCACCTCGAAAAAGGCGGCGCGGCCTACTGCTTCCACGCCGACACCGAGGGCCTGACATTCCGCCGGGCGTTCGTCGACGCAGGCTTTCACCTTGCCGGTGTGTGTATCTGGGTAAAGAACAGCCTCGTGCTCGGTCGCTCGGACTACCAGTGGCAGCACGAGCCCGTGCTCTACGGATTCCTCCAGAACGGCAAGCACCCATGGTACGCCGGACGCGCCGAAACTACCATATGGAATTTCGACAAGCCAAAGCGCAACAATGACCATCCGACCAGCAAGCCACTGGATCTGCTCGGCTATCCGATCCAGAACTCAACGCAGGAGAACGCCATCATCATCGACACCTTCGGCGGCTCTGGCTCGACACTTATGGCCTGTGAGCAGCTGAACCGCACCTGCTACATGTGTGAGCTTGATCCGAAATACGCCTCCGTCATCCTCCGGCGCTACGTCGAGGATACCGGCGATTCCGAAAATGTGTATGTCATACGCGACGGCAAAAAGCTCCTCTATTCCGACCTTGTTAAGGAGGTCGAGCTGCCCGACGGCAAATGATTCCTTTGTGTACTAAGCACAGTTTTAAGCCCGCATAATCGGAAGAATTTCTACCTGAGAAATATCGCTTATTCGCTTGCTATTACAGCCGTTCAGAGTGATGTATAGACATGCCGAAAGGCACAGGACCTACGGCAGAAAACCACATTAAACGGAGGTAAAACACATGCGAATCAACTACAACGTAACAGGAGCACAAAGGAAGGAACTGGTCAGGGTTATCGCCGATACTACCGGCGCGAAGGCCGAGTACATGAAGATGCCGACCTGCAATTACCAGATCGACTACTTCACCGTCACCAAGGACGGTGCACTCGAGTTCGACGACATGGCGGACAGCGAGGAAGTCGAGACGGTTCTCGAAGCCATCGCAGACGCGGGATTCGAACCGGAGTCACAGGAAACAGCGGAATCGGAAGCCAAGGAAGAACCCGCAGAGGCAGACGAAACCGCGCCAGAGGCCGAGGAAACTGGCCTGACGGTCGAGATTCCGCTCGACAAGGTCGCGGTCGGAACGCTGACCAACATTCTCGAAGCCAAAGGCAGCCTGATCAAGAAGGCACTCGGGATTGACGACCTGCGGTTCGAAATCAAGGAAGACCGCATCGCATTCCCATGGTTCCCGGAACTGCCGACACCGGACGAAACCAGAGCCTACACGATGTTCATCGCCCAGCTCTGCAAGCTCTCCAAGGAACTGAAAAGAGCAAGTAGCACCGAGACGCCGGTCGCCAACGAGAAATACGCATTCCGCTGCTTCCTCCTCCGCCTCGGATTCATCGGCGCGGAATACAAGCAGGAACGCAAGATCCTGCTCCGGAACCTCGAGGGCAACTCCAGCTGGAAGAACGGCGCACCCAAGAAGGAAACCACTGAGGAAGCTACCGAGGAGGTGCAGGGATGAGGATGATCAGACCGGAACAGCTCGAACAGCTGCACAAACAATATCCGAACGGTACCCGCGTGGAGCTGGTCCAGATGGACGACATTCAGGCTCCTCCTGCCGGAACCCGCGGCACGGTCTACGGCATCGACGACACCGGAAGCATGCTGGTCCACTGGGACAACGGCAGCGGACTGAACGTCATCTACGGCGAAGACATTGTGCGGAAGGTGGTGGACTGACATGGATGAGAAAATCAAGGAGCAGATCCTCTCGATCCGCGACACCGGCCTTTGCAATATGTTCGACCTGCCCTACGTGCAGCGGCTGGCCTTTGACCGGAACTACTACGAGCTGGTGCTTTTCATCGAAAAACACAGGAAAGAATATGTGCATTTCATCATGACCGGTGAAACGAAAGAATCCTGATTCTGGACACAGATATTTATCAATTTATCTGGCCAAATTGACTTGCTATATGTGCCGAACAGAGTGATATATACACATGCCGAAAGGCACAGAAAACCAAGCAAACAAGCGAAAATCAGGAGGAACACACGATGAAAAAGAACACCTACTTCGAGCAGATGAGAGACACCGCAATCGCCTACAACGAGGCACAGGCCATCCGCGAAAAGGACCGCGAAGCCATGAAGGAAGCCGACGACTGGGACGGCGTGAAAGCCTTTGACGAACGCGAAAAGAAGGAGTTCCCTTACCCCTTCACCGCCGGACAGAACAAGGCGCTCTGCGAATACGACCGGAGCCTTCGGAACGGCGCGGACGCATTCGAGGTCGACGATCTCCCTTGGGATTACGAGCTCAGCGACTTCGTTGACACGCTCCGCAAAGCCGGAATCACCGCGATTGTGGTAACCGATGAGAGCACCGGCCTGATGGACGGCATCTACGGACTGACAAGCCTCGGCTGCAAGATGACCGGGCTCAAGACAGTCACGAGAGCCGACGACCACCGCTTCGGTTCGAAAGAGCCGGAACGCAAAAACGGCATCGAATTCCAGTTGTAAACTACACAATCCGGCCTCCCGGATTAACCCGAAAAATTGTCACATATATTCCTCGAAATGACTTGCTATCAAAGCTGATCAGAGTGATATATGTACACACCGAAAGGGAAAACCAGAGCAAACGGAGGACAAGACAATGTGGGAAAAAGGATCACTGCTCATCGAAGGAACGGTCGTTAAATATTGGGTGAAGCATTACCCGGAACCTTCCGAGGACTACGGAATCGATGGCGGACGCATTTCCAAGATGGAGCTTCGCGTCGACGGCAAGGTAACACTCAACTACGATCGCGGATGGGACATCGAGCCCGAGGACGAAGCCAGCCAGCTCGCCTACGCGGTGCTCATGAAGCAGTACAACTAAGCAACACCTGAATTTGAATATTCCGAAAGCAGAGCCTTGACGGGCTCTCGCTCTCGTACCGATAGAAACCGCAGCGATGCGGTTATTTTTATGCCATTAGGAAGGAGGAATGCTCCATGGCAATGCGAAAGCTGAAGAAATACAAGGTCACGCGCTTTATGGAGAAAACCTCCCATTATGATCAGAATCTTGCTGATTACGCCTGCCTCTTTATCGAGCAGCTCTGCCACACCAAAGGCACATGGGCGGGAAAGCCGTTCGAGCTGATCGACTGGCAGGAGCAGATCGTGCGCGATCTGTTCGGCGTGATCAAGGAGAACGGCTACCGGCAATTCAACACCGCCTACGTGGAGATCCCAAAGAAACAAGGCAAGAGTGAGCTTGCCGCGGCAATCGCGCTGCTGCTCACCTGCGGCGATGGTGAGGAACGCGCTGAAGTCTACGGCTGTGCTGCTGACCGGAATCAGGCAAAGATCGTCTTTGACGTGGCGGTCGATATGGTGCGCTTCTGCCCGGCACTCAGTAAGCGCGTGAAGATTCTCGAATCGCAGAAGCGGCTCGAATACCTTCCGACGCACAGCTTCTACCAGGTGCTCTCCGCCGACGTCGCAAACAAGCACGGATTCAATACGCATGGCGTGATCTTTGACGAGCTGCACACGCAGCCGAACCGGAAGCTGTTTGACGTCATGACAAAAGGAAGCGGCGATGCTCGGATGCAGCCGCTGTTCTTCCTGATCACGACCGCCGGAAACGACACGAACTCGATCTGCTATGAGCAGCACCAGAAGGCGCTTGACATCATGAACGGGCGCAAGCATGATCCGACTTTCTACCCGGTTATCTTCGGTGCCGATGAATCCGAGGACTGGACGGACCCGAAGGTCTGGAAGAAAGCCAATCCGAGCCTCGGCATCACGGTCGGCATCGACAAGGTCAAGGCCGCGTGTGAGTCGGCAAAGCAGAATCCCGGCGAAGAGAACGCATTCCGGCAGCTTCGCCTGAACCAGTGGGTGAAACAGTCTGTCAGGTGGATGCCAATGGACAAATGGGATGCCTGCGCATTCCCGGTGAATGAGGACGATTTGGAAGGCCGCGTCTGCTACGGCGGACTCGACCTGTCATCCACGACGGATATTACAGCGTTCGTGCTGGTCTTCCCGCCGCAGGATGAGGACGACAAATATGTGGTTCTCCCATACTTCTGGGTGCCGGAGGACACATTGGATTTGCGCGTCCGGCGCGATCACGTTCCCTACGACCTCTGGCAGAAACAAGGCGTCCTCGAAACGACCGAGGGCAATGTCATCCACTACGGATACATCGAAAAGTTCATCGAGAACCTCGGCGAACGGTTCAACATCCGCGAGATCGCATTCGACCGCTGGGGAGCCGTCCAGATGGTGCAGAATCTCGAGGGCATGGGCTTCACCGTCGTTCCCTTCGGACAGGGCTTCAAGGACATGTCTCCGCCGACCAAGGAGCTGATGAAGCTGGTCTTGGAGAAACGAATAGCACATGGAGGCCATCCGGTGCTCCGCTGGATGATGGACAACATCTTCATCCGAACCGATCCGGCGGGCAACATTAAGGCCGACAAGGAGAAATCCACGGAGAAGATCGACGGCGCAATCGCCACGATCATGGCGCTCGACCGGGCAATACGAATGGGCAATGATAACACCGCTTCTGTCTATGACAGCCGCGGAATTCTTTTTATCTGAGGTACAAATGCATGTTTTTGATAGCAATCATGGGCTTCCTGCTTCTGCGGGAGGCCCTTAATCAAATGGAGGACTTGATATGAGCATTTTCAACAGATGGTTCAGAGGACGAGACGCTCCCAAAGATTCAACCGCCGGGAGTAGTTACCGCTTCTTCTTCGGAGGCACCACTTCCGGCAAAGCTGTGACGGAACGCTCCGCCATGCAGATGACGGCGGTCTACTCGTGCGTGCGAATCCTCTCGGAAGCAATCGCGGGCCTGCCGCTGCACTTGTATCGCTACACCGATAACGGCTCGAAGGAGAAAGCCATTGACCATCCGCTTTATGAGCTGCTGCACGACGAGCCGAATCCGGAGATGACGAGCTTCGTGTTCCGCGAGACGCTCATGACGCACCTGCTCCTCTGGGGCAATGCCTACGCGCAGATCATCCGCAACGGCAAAGGCGAAGTCGTGGCTCTCTACCCGCTGATGCCAAACCGCATGACGGTCGACCGCGACGAAAACGGCCAGCTTTATTACGAATACCAGACCTCGACCGATGAGGCGCACACGATGAACGGCAGTCTGGTAAGGCTGTCTCCGATGGATGTGCTGCATATTCCCGGTCTCGGCTTCGACGGCTTAGTCGGCTACTCGCCGATTGCGATGGCCAAGAACGCCATAGGGCTTGCCATTGCCACCGAGGAGTACGGCAGTAAGTTCTTTGCCAATGGCGCGACGCCGGGCGGCATTCTGGAGCATCCCGGCGTGGTCAAAGATCCGGAGCGAGTCCGTGAAAGCTGGAACTCAGCCTTCGGCGGCTCTGCCAATTCCAACAAGGTCGCAGTGCTCGAAGAAGGCATGAAATACACGCCAATCAGCATCAGCCCGGAGCAGGCGCAGTTCCTTGAGACGCGCAAGTTCCAGATAGACGAGATCGCGAGAATATTCCGTATCCCGCCGCACATGATCGGTGACCTCGATAAATCGAGCTACTCGAATATCGAGCAGCAGTCGCTGGAATTCGTAAAGTACACGCTCGACCCGTGGGTATCCCGCTGGGAACAGTCGATGCGCAGAGCACTGCTCCGTCCCGAGGAGAAGAAGGACTACTTCTTCAAGTTCAACGTGGACGGTCTGCTCAGAGGCGACTATCAGAGCCGCATGAACGGCTACGCCACTGCAAGGCAGAACGGATGGATGTCGGCAAACGACATACGCGAGCTTGAAAATCTCGACCGCATTCCGGAGAACAAGGGCGGCGACCTGTATCTCATCAACGGCAACATGACCAAGCTCGAGGATGCCGGAATCTTCGCAGCATCAGCTTCAACAGAAACGGAGGAACAGCCTGATGAAACGCAGGAAGAACAGACAGAATCACAGGAACAATCGGAGTCTGATAATCGGCTCCGGGAAAGGAGGAAGTCCCTATGACAAGAAAATTCTGGCGATGGACCAGAAACGAAACGCCGGACAGCTTCGGTTCAGACCGAACGCTCTACCTCGACGGGGAAATATCCGATGAAACCTGGTACGGCGACGAAATTACGCCGCAGGCATTCAAGGACGAGCTGAACTCCGGCGAAGGCAACATCACGCTCTGGATCAACAGTCCCGGCGGAGATGTGTTCGCGGCGGCTCAGATCTACAACATGCTGATGGACTACCCGTATGACGTAACCGTCAAGATCGACGCACTCGCGGCTTCGGCGGCAAGTGTCATCGCGATGGCCGGAACGAAGGTCTGCATGAGCCCTGTCGCGATGCTGATGGTGCATAATCCCGCGACCATCGCGATCGGCGATTCGGAAGAAATGCAGAAGGCCATCGACATGCTCTCCGAGGTTAAGGAGTCGATCATGAACGCCTATGAGATCAAGTCCGGACTGTCCCGGAACAAGATCAGCAAGCTCATGGACGCTGAGACCTGGATGAACGCGAAGGAAGCCAAGAAGCTGGGATTCGCCGACGAGATACTCTTCACCGATGGCACTGAGCCGGATGACGACACCAAGGAGCCTGACGACGATACGGAAATCGAGATGCTTTTCTCCCGCAAGGCCGTCACCGACTCCCTGCTTTCGAAGCTGATACCGAAACGTAAACCTGAAAAGAAAACAGCGACTGTGAAGGCCGCAGATCTTGAGAAGCGGCTCTCGCTTCTCAGCCACTAATGAATGGAGGAAATTATTATGACCAAGATTATGGAACTCATGGACAGACGCGCCAAGGCGTGGGACGCGGCTAAGAACTTTCTCGACACCCACTCCGATAACGGCGGCAACGTATCCGCGGAGGACGCCGCCACCTACGACAAGATGGAAAAGGAAGTCACCGATCTGACGCACGACATCGAGCGCCTGCAGCGACAGGAGCAGATCGACAAGATGCTCTCCGCGCCGACATCCGCACCGCTCACCGGCAAGCCCGGTGCCAAGGACGAACCGGACGACAAGCCCGGCATTGCTTCCAAGGCGTACAAGACCGCCTTCTGGGATTCGATCCGCAAGCGCAACTGGTACGACGTACAGAATGTACTCGAAGTCGGCACTGACGCGAACGGCGGGTACCTCGTACCGGATGAGTACGAGCATCAGCTGGTGCAGGCGCTGACCGACGAGAACTTCTTCAGAAGTCTCGCGCACGTCATTCAGACCGACAGCGGAACGCACACGATTCCGATTGTCGCATCTCACGGAACGGCAAGCTGGATGGAGGAGAATGGGCTCTATCCGGAATCCGACGACACCTTCGACCAGATCACGCTTTCCGCGTACAAGCTGGGAACGGCGATCAAGGTATCCGAGGAGCTGATGAACGATTCGGTGTTCGACCTGCAGAGCTACATCTCCACGGAGTTTGCCCGCAGAATCGGCGCTGCCGAGGAGGAGGCATTCCTCGTGGGCGACGGCCAGAAGAAGCCGGAAGGCGTCTTCACCAAGGTCAAGGCGACTGAGGGCGCGACTACGGAAATTGCCAATACGAACATCACCTTCGACGAGATCATGGACGTGTTCCACTCCCTGCGTTCGGTCTACCGCAACCGCGCTGTGTGGATTCTGAACGACTCCACCGTCAAGGCGCTGCGCAAGATCAAGGACGGCAACGGAAACTACATCTGGCAGCCGAGCGTCGTAGCCGGTCAGCCGGATACCATCCTGAACCGTCCGTACCACACGAGCATCTACGCGCCGGAGCTGGCAGCCGGAAATGTGCCGATCCTGTTCGGAGACTTCTCCTATTACTGGATTGCCGACCGTCAGGGACGCAGCTTCAAGCGCCTGTCGGAGCTCTACGCGGCGAACGGCCAGATCGGATTCCTCGCGTCTGAGCGCGTAGATGGCAAGCTGATCCTGCCGGAAGCCGTGCGCGGTCTTTCCGTCAAGGCGGCGGGCTGATTGATTTCGCTTTGTTGTGGGCGGGCATCCATTACGGGTGTCCGCTTCACTTTTATTGGAGGTGTCTCATGGAAGTAACGCTTGAGGAAGCAAAAACCTATCTGCGAGTTAGTTCTTCCGATGAGGACGAGCTGATCCAGAATCTCATAACATCGGCCACCGCGACCGTTCAGGACATCGCCCGCTACTCTGACGAGGAATGGGAGGCAAGCGAGGAGAAAATCCTCATCCGCATGCGCATTGCCATTCTCTACACCGTGGCGTACCTGTACGAGCACCGCGAGGACGCTGACCACAATCAGCTGAATCTGACGCTCCGGGCGCTTCTGTTCGGCGTGCGCAAGGAGGGATTTTGATGAAGATCGCCAATATGCGTGTGCCGGTCACATTCCAGAAGAATGAAATAACCACGGACAAGTACGGAAACCATACGGCGTCGTGGACAGACTACTTCAAGTGCTGGGCGACGGTCGGTACGGACTCCTACGGTTCGGAGACTTCCGGCGAGGTGATCAACTCGGAGGAATCGCTGAACTTCACCTGCCGCTGGTGCTCCGAGCTTGCCGAGGTCGTCTCCACGAAGTACCGGATTCTCGCGGAAGGCAAAACGTACAACATCACCTATGTGAACCCGATGGGCTACAAGAAGAACACGCTGAAATTCAACTGCGCATTGGAGAAAACGACATGAACGAGAAGGTATCAATTGACGGCCTGCGTGACGCCGTGATGAAGGGCCTGCAGGAATACGCCGACCTTGCCGCCGACGACATGAAGGATGCGGTCAGGGATACGGCGAAATCCGTCCGCAAGGATATTCAGGCGAACGCTCCTGTGCGTACCGGCAAGTACAAGAAGTCATGGTCGGTCAAGACCGTCAGCGAAAGTGCGGACTCCATCGACATGGTGGTTCATTCGCGGAACCGCTATCAGATTGCGCACCTTCTGGAGCATGGTCACGCCAAGCGCGGCGGAGGCCGTGTGGCCGCAAGACCGCATATCGCTCCTGCCGAGCAGGCAGGCAATGAGAAGCTGGTGCGCGAGATTGAATCCAAACTGAAAGGATGACGCCTATGAACTATGACGAGATCGTAACCATGCTCGAGGAAGCCGGACTTCCCGTCGCCTACGACCACTTTGCCGAGGGCGAGTCTCCGGACCCGCCGTTCATCTGCTTCCTGTTTCCGGGAACGGACAACATTTTCGCGGACAACGTGGTCTGGCAGAAGGTCGACGAGCTGAACATCGAGCTTTACACAGACAAAAAGGACCCGGACACTGAATCGAAAATCGAGGACATTCTCACCTCTCACGAATTGCCGTATGAGAAGTCGGAGGTCTGGATCGAGGACGAGAAGATGTACGAGGTTCTCTACCAAACACAGATTATTGGAGGTTAAAGAATATGGCTAATAAGAAGAACAAGGTCAAGTTTGGCCTGAAGAACTGCCACTACGCCATCGCGACGCTTGCCGAGGATGGAACGGTGACATTCGGCACGCCTGTGGCGATGCCCGGCGCGGTCAGTCTTTCCCTTGACGCCGAGGGCGACAACGAGCCGTTCTACGCTGACGACACGGTTTATTACATGGTGTCGAACAACAACGGGTACTCCGGCGACTTCGAGCTGGCACTCATCCCGGAGAGCTTCCTCACGGACGTTATGCACGAAACCGAGGATGCCAACGGCGTCATCGCCGAGAACAAGGATGTGGAGCCGGAGCATTTCGCGCTCCTGTTCGAGTTCTCCGGCGACCAGCGCAAGATCCGCCACTGCATGTACTACTGCTCAGCGACTCGCCCTTCCGTTTCCGGCCAGACCAAGGAGGACTCGACCGAGGTGCAGACAGATACGCTATCGATTACGGTTTCTCCGCTGCCGTCAGGGCTTGTGAAGGTTAAGACCGGAACGAACACAGCCGAGTCCGTTTACAACGCCTGGTACGACAAGGTCTACGAGCCGAGCGACACCGCGGCAGGCTCCGGCACCTCATCCGGTGCCAAGGCAAGCACGAGCTATTCAACCGAGGAGGAGTAAGCGATGGCGGTTACAAAGACAATAGAAATTGACGGGCAGCCGGTGACTTTCAGAGCATCGGCTGCTATACCGCGGCTCTACCGGAACAAGTTCCACCGGGACATCTACCGTGACCTGAATGAGCTGCAGAAAGGCATCAGCGAGAACGACGCGAAGAGCTCAAATCTGGATACGTTCAGTCTGGAGCTGTTCGAGAATATCGCGTGGCTGATGGCAAAGCACGCCGACAAGGATGTGCCGGATACGCCGGAGGAATGGCTCGACAGCTTCAATACGTTCTCGATCTATGAGGTGCTACCGCAGATTATCGAACTGTGGGGAATCAACACGGAGCAGCAGGTTTCCGCTAAAAAAAACCTCACGCGACAGAGCGGGAAATGACAACCCCGCTCTTTCTTTTGCGCTGCGTGCAGATCGGACTGCATGTCTCGGAGCTTGACCTGCTGACCATCGGCACCGTCAACGACATGTACGCCGAAATGAGCAACGACGACTGGGACTACCCGGAAATCGCGACACAGGAAATGATGGATCGCTTTTAATCTTTCATTTACTTTTCTTCGGGGGATGTGGAGTCCTTTCCATCGTCCGCAAGAATGATGGCTTTCCCGCTGTTCGTAATGGAGAACGAAAGAACTCTGTAGCCATCGCGTGCGAGTTCGTTTGCCTTCTTCTCGATCTCCTCGGCCATCTTATGCGCTTTCGGATTGTATCCGATAACAAATGTCTTATACATATGCACTACCTCCTCTTTGGAGGATAACAATTCATGCATGCTTCTGCTACCGGCGGAGGGTAAAAGTTCAGATAAATCTAAGTAAAGCCTTGAAGGGAGGTGTATCCGCATGGCGAACAGAATCAAGGGCATCACCGTCGAGATCGGCGGCGATACAACCAAGCTGACCGAATCGCTCAAGTCGGTCGACAAGCAGATATCGAACACGCAGAAAAGCCTGCGGGACGTAAACAAGCTCCTGAAGCTCGATCCCGGCAACACGGAACTCCTCTCCCAGAAGCAGAAAGGCCTGCAGACGGAAATCGCCGCTACCAAGGAGCGTCTCGAAGCGCTCAAGGAAGCGGCAAAGCAGGCGGATGCGGCTCTTGCTAATGGCGACATGAGCCAGTCACAATACGACGCGCTCCAGAGGGAAATCGTCGAAACCGAGCAGGATCTCAAAAGCCTGACAAAGGAATATGAGAACTTCGGCTCCGTCTCCGCGCAGAAGATAGCGGCGGCTGGCGAGAAGGTCAAGTCTGTGGGCGAATCGCTCTCGAGCGCCGGGACAAAGATGACGATGGGCTTCACCGCTCCCGTTGTGGCTGGCGCGACTGCTGCCGTTACCGCTTATGGCGACGTCGACAAGCAGTTCAACCTCGTCAAGCAGACCATGGGCGACACGGCAAACTCCGCGGAGGACTTCGAAGGCCTGTGGGATCAGATCGGAACGTCCGCCAAGAACTCCGTCTATGGCATGCAGGACGCTGCGGACGCGACGCTGAACTTCGCCCGTCAGGGCTTCACCGCCAAAGAAGCGACCGACATGCTGACGCCTGCCATGAACCTCGCCGCAGGCACTGGCACCGATTTGTCGGAAACCACCTCCGGACTCGGCAACGCCATGAAGATGTTCGGCGCGGATTCCTCGGAAGCAGCAAACTATGCCGACGTTCTTGCCAAGGCACAGGCTCAGGCCAATACCACAACATCGGAGCTTTTCGAAGCGATGTCCGTCGCCGGTCCTATCTGCAAAACCGTCGGATGGGATGTGAAGGACCTCGCAACGATTACGGATGTGTTCGGCAACGCCGGTATTTCAGGTTCCGAGGGCGCAAACGCTCTGAAAACAGGACTTGCGCGTCTCGCTTCTCCCGCCAAGGAAGGCGCGACGGCAATGGATCAGCTCGGACTTTCCACCGGGCAGACCTACGCCATCTTCAACGAGAACGGCACGCTCAAGGACATGCCGACGGTGCTGGCCAACCTGAACTCCGCCTTCTCCGGGCTGACCGATCAGGAAAAGCTGGAGGCAGCCGCTAATATCTTCGGCAAGAACCAGATGTCCAAGTGGCTGACGCTGATCCAGACCTCGCCATCGGAAGTATCGTCCCTTCGTTCCGCGCTTGATGAGTGCGGCGGCTCTGCGGAGAACATGAGTAACGCTCTGATGAGCGGCACCGGCGGCATAATTGAACAGCTCAAATCCACCTTCGACGTGCTGACGGTCACCATCGGGCAGGCGGTCGCTCCGGCATTTCAGAACCTGATGGAGAAAATCATCAGCGTGATGAACGCCATCATGGACATGGACCCGGCGACACAGAAAATGATCCTGACCATCACGGCAATCGTCGCGGCTATCGGCCCGGTGCTGATTGTGGTCGGCAAAATGGCGACCGGCGTCGGAGCCTTGATGACACTTGCGCCAAAGATAGTCTCGGCCATCAATGTTGTGAAAACAGGCATGACCGCTCTCAACGCGACCATGGCGGCAAATCCGATAGGTCTGATCATCACGGCAATCGGTCTGCTGGTCGCGGCGTTCATATACCTGTGGAACAACTGCGAGAGCTTCCGAAACTTCTGGATCAACCTATGGGACAACATCAAGGAGGTCGCGGTCACCGTCTGGACTGCTATCAAGGACTTCTTTGTGACGATCTGGACGGCTATTTCAGGAGTGTTCACTTCCGCGGTGAATGGAATCAGCAGCTTCCTGTCCGGCGCGTGGAACGGGATACAGAATGTGGTTACGACGGTGATGAATGCGATCAGCACGGTAATCCAGACGGTATGGAATGGAATCAAGACATTCTTTACCACGATTTTCTCCGCAATTCAGGCTGTGGTGACAACCTACTTCAATATCTACAAGACGGTCATCACAACGGTTCTCACGGCAATCCAGACTGTTGTCACGACAATATGGAATGCGATAAAGACTGTAATCACAACCGTCTGCAACGGCATCAAAACCGCTGTGACGACCGCGTGGAACGGGATAAAGACTGTCACATCGACCGTATTCAACGGCGTGAAATCCGTGGCAACCTCAATCTGGAACGGAATTAAATCTGCCGTGATGAGTGTCGTGAACACAATGAAGTCCGGCATTACCTCCGTCTTCAACGCAATCAAGAGCACGCTGTCGGGAATCCTGAACGGCATCAAGAGCACCTTCTCATCTGTGTTCAACGGCATCTGGAGCTTTGTTTCCGGGATCGTGAGCAAGCTCAAGAATGTGTTCAACTTTCACTGGGAACTGCCGAAAATCAAGCTGCCTCACTTCAGTGTTTCGGGCAAGTTCAGTCTGAACCCGCCGAGCATTCCGCACTTCTCCGTCTCCTGGTACAAGAAGGCGATGGAAGGCGGCATGATCTTGAAGGACGCGACCATATTCGGACAGTCCGGCAACACGCTCCTTGGCGGAGGCGAAGCTGGCGATGAAGCTGTGGTCGGCGTCAACAGCCTGCGGAACATGATAAAGGAAGCCGTCAGCGAGAACGCCGGATACTCCGGCCCGCTTATCAATATCGAAACCATGAGCGTGAGAAGCGACGACGACATCCGCAAGATTTCTCAGCAGCTCAACACCCTGCTTGTCGGCAGCAGACGCGCGAAAGGATCGGTAATCTAATGGGATTCAAATTTAACGGCAGAACAAGCCAGAGCTTCGGCTTGGCAACGAGGATGACAAAGGAAAACCGCATGCCGGACTTCACGAACAACACGATCACCGTTCCCGGACGCGAGGGCTCGTTCGATTTCGGCGAGACCATCGGCGAACGCAAGATAGAGATTTCCTGCTTCATCCCGCCGGGCAAGGCCGACGAGGACTTTCTCGCGCGGAAGGATGAGATTATCGCGTGGCTCAACCCGGACATCGGTTTGTGTGATCTGATTCTCGATAAGGAGCCGGACCGCGTCTACCGGGCAAGGCTTGAGAGCGGATTCTCCTTCGAGAAGGCTGTGCGGAACTCCTGCACCTTCGACCTCACGTTCCTGTGTCCAGACCCATATGCCTACGCGGAGAATGACGAAACGTATGAGATAACCGAGACAGGAGAATTTTCCATAAACCGCAGTCTCGGCAACGCCGACTCCCTGCCGATTTACTCCCTTGTCGCTGACCTTGCCAAGGGCAAGAACGCGGTCATCACCACGAACGGCAGTCAGCTGCAGATCAACGGCGTCCTCTCGGAGAATGAGGTGCTTGTCATTGATTCCTCGCTGATGACGGCAAAGGTCACAGACGCGGACGGCAACACGCTCCGAAACGGCTTGCCGCTCCTCGAGAACCTGAACTTCCCGGTGCTCAAGGTCGGCGCGAACACCATCACGATTGAAGCCGACAGCACCACAGAAGTCACGCTGCAGGCACTGAACTCGCAGGACAAGTTCACCGGGCAGGTGCCGGATTCCTGGGGAGCAGACGGCCTGTGGCGGTTCAACGAATCCGCGCCGGACTCGGACACATGCCTTGCGGATTCATCAGGAAAAGATAGGAAGGCATCTATCAGCGGATGGAGCGGAACCACCGCTTCATTGCAGGCGGGACATCTCGGCAGGTCTTTCCGCATGAATATCAACAACCCGACCAGCGAGAAAACCTATCTCAAGGTTTCAAACGACGGAACGATGTTTTCCTCGATTGGAAAGACAATAGCGGTTGGCGGATGGTTCATGCCCACGACCTACTCAGTCGGAAACACGTTCTGCCCGCTGCTCAACACCCGTCAGGGAAGCGGCAACCCGATATTCTACCTGTCGCTGCATTCCGGCAAGCCGCGCCTGATGCTGTACAACTCGTCAGGAACACTGATCCTCGATCAGGACTTTACGCCGTCGTTCACGCTCACCAACGGACTGTGGTACTTTATCGCGGCGGTGATAAAACCGGACGACAAGACCGCGCAGTATGTGCTTGGCAGCAGAAGTTCCGGCGAGGTATGGGTATCCGACGCGGTCAGCTTCACGGGAGAACTCAACCGCTCCTGCACAGCAGACCTCATCTGGGGAATGCACGCTGACACCTACTGGTACGCCGGGAATTTCGACGACTGGTTCCTCAGCTGCGATTCCAGCCTGACTGCAGATGACATCGCGCTCTGGTTTCAGGAATCCCTCACTTGCAACGCCGCGGATTCCACGGCAGATGTCGACGGGCTGACGACAGAAAATGCGGTCACACTCAAGGCCTCAAGCGGAGCCTACGCGACAAGCGGATATTTCACGACCGCCGCAGTGGAATACGGGATAACCGGGAAATGCTACGTCACTCTGACAGCCGATACACCAACAGGAACAAGCGTGACGGTCGAGACTTCCACATCGGACGATTTCACGACATGGAATAACTGGACGGCGCTTGGTGCAGACAACACCGTGCAGTCGGATTCCGCAAAGTACATCAAGTTCCGGCTGACGCTTGCCACAGCGGATTCATCGGCAACGCCAACGGTAAAAAGCATCGCATTGTCGACGCCCGGCGAATCCGCATTCAAGAAACTGACGATACAGGCCCGCAGCAGATGGAGGTGATTGCATGGCGGACAAGAAATTACTGACCGTTCTCGATCTGAACGGCAACGCGGAAGCCGTACTTGAGAACGCCTATGACGTGATCATCACGGGCGAGATCAACGGCATCGACACGCTCGAGTTCAACCTGCCCTTCCGGGACGAGAAGCGCAAGTATCTGGAGAACGAGAAGCAGGTCAAGGTCGGCGATGACACCTACCGCATTCGGACGATTACGGACGAGAAAAACGAACAGGGAACGGCGATTACCTCGGTGTATGCCGAGGCTGCCTTCTATGACCTTGGATTCTCGACCAAGAAAGCCGAGATCACCTTCAACGCGGATACCGCTGACGTGCCGATGGCGTACGCACTGCAGGACACCGGCTGGACGGTCGGAACCGTCAATAAGCGCACCAAGCGTACATGGACTTGTCAGGAGAAGAACGCTCTGGCGATTCTGCGGAAAGTGCAGGACCTGCATGGCGGCGATCTGATTTTCGACAACGCCAACAAGACCGTGAGCCTGCTGACGTTCAGCGGCACGGACTCCGGAGCGCTGTTCTGCTACAAGAAGAACATGAAGTCCATCAAGCGCGTGATCGACACGCAGAGCCTTATCACCCGGCTCTATGCCTACGGCAAGGACGGCATGACGTTCGCGTCCATCAACGACGGCAAGGAATATGTGGAGGACACGACCTACACGAACGAGATAAGAGTTTCTACTCTGGATTGCTCGAACTTCACGAATCCGTATCAGATGCTGGAGTACGCCGAGATGCGGCTTGCGGATTACGCCGCGCCGAGGATTTCCTATGTGCTGAACGCGATGGATTTGTCTGTGCTGACAGGCTATGAACACGAAAGCTGGAAGCTCGGCGACATCGTGACGGTAAAAGACGATGAACTGAACATCAGCGTCAAGACGCGCATCGTCCGCCGGGAATACAACCTGCTCGAGCCGTGGAATACTGTTCTGGAGCTGTCCACCACACTCAGGGAACTCGGCGACTCCTCCTCGCAGTGGGACGCCGCAGCGGACATGCTCTCCGGCGCTGACCTCGTCGACAGCCAGGAGATGAAAGACCTCGTGCCGTTCAACCACCTGCGCAATTCCCGCGCGGATTCAGGTCTCAACTACTGGGAGAACTCCGGTTTTGAAGTCGATACTGAAAACGGCGTATCCGGCACGGCATCCTTCAAGTGCGAAGGAGCGCTCAATACGACGAAAAGCCTGACGCAGACCGTCACTCCGGCAAACCGCGACAGCTACACCTTCTCCTGCCAGATCGCGTCCGATGATCTCAAGATGGGCGACAACGGACAGGTCGGCGTAGAGGTGACCTTCGAGTATGAGGACGGCACGACCGAGACGCGGTTCATCGATCTGATTTAAGGAGGCTGCTATGGCGAGTTTTACTCATGTTGCACAAGCGGTCAGCCCTCAGAACGGGCGAGTCAAGAAGATCCGCATTCGCGTCTGCGTGACCGACTGCACAGGCACGATATACATAACCGACATGTTCCTGCAGGGCGGCTCCATTGCGACCGGCTGGGTGGGACACGTTTCAGAGATTCAGTGGACGCAGGACGGTGACTGATATGCTGATATTCACACGCTTTACAGAAACGATTGATAAGAAGGAAAAGAAACGAGTTGTCAGCGTCACTGTCAAGCTGATGGTCGCCAACTGCACTGGAACCGTCTGGTTCACCGACCTCATGCTGCAGGAAGGCGCAATGCTGTCCGGGTATGTCGTTAACACCGAGACAACGCAAAAGAAGTACGCTACCGGCGACGAATACGCAGTCACGGGAAAACGGTTCTTCAACGGCATCGTACGCGGCAGCGCGACCTGCATCATCTTCAACCTCGGCAAGACATCGACCGGACTTGACTGGAAGATTTATCCGAATCAAAACATGAAAGCCGGGAGCGTTTCACTTGCCCTCGGTGCCGGAGCGCACAAGGCAACATTCACGGATTCCGCGAAAGCTGGCGACGAACTTGACATTCTCGCTTCAAGCCGAAAGTGCCTGAAAAACGGAACTGCCACAAACAAAGACGGCTTCTTCCAGTACTCCGCCGCGGGCGACAGCAAGCACCCGGTGACTGTCGAGGAGAAGAAGTCGGCACGGCTGTATGTGGAGTTTCAGGAGATGGAGGATGGTGATGTGATATGAGTCTGGATATTCTCAAAGGCCGCAAGTGCATGGTCTGGACGTTCATGGGAAATGCCCGCATGTACACCGCGCTGAAGAATTACGGAGACCGCCTCTCGCAGGTAGGTCTCTTTTCTTTTAAGGTCGACGCGACCGGAACGATAACCGAATCCGGCGTGGCCATCAGCGACATGCTGACGTATATCAATAAGTATCCGCACATCACATGGCTGCTAACGGTCCGCAACGACGGCACATCAAGCGTCTTCACAGCTCTCCGGGAGAATACCGACGGAGCGCAGGATAAGTTCCTCACCGAGCTGGTGCGGATCATGGAGAAGTATCCGTGGTGCGCTGGAGTCGACATCGACCTTGAGCGAGGTGGCGATTACTCCACGCACGCAAAATCCACAGCCATGTTCCGCAACATCTGGAACGCAGTCAAAGACTACGATTCTTCGAAGAAGGTCAACATCTGTCTTCCCGGAATGAACTCTGTCAACGGCTCGGTCGGCGGAGAGAACTGGTGCGTATATGCCGACCTGAACCCATACTGCAATACCGCGGCCATAATGAGTTATGGAATGGCGTGGGCCGGAAGCGCTCCGGGGCCTGTCTCTCCGAAGGACTGGCTTGACGGCATATACGATTACGTGGTCACCGCGATGAAGCCGGACAAGGTGTTCATGGGACTTCCGGCTTACGGCTGGAACTGGCAGATTTACGATACGCCGGAGAACCTCGGCAAGAGCTATCGCGGAACGTCCAACACCTACTACGCCGCAAAAAACTGGATGACGGGCAAATACAACTTCACGGACGACGCCGCACCGCAGCCGTTCATTCCGATCCTCGCGTACTGGGACGACTACAACAATGTGCCTTACGCCTTTCCTCAGGTCTACGACTTTGCGGAAGGGCAGGACGCTTCGAGCTACGACTATCCGCTGATGGACGGAACATACAACCGGCGCAGGTACCTCACCGCCTACAGCAAAACGCAGAAGACGTCGTTTGGCACGATTTACGTGGATCATGACGGAACGCCGGATAGTTACACTGGCATTGTCTCCTCAGAGAACGGCATCGCGGTCATGGGCGACAAGGGCGAAGCAACCTACAGCTTTTCGGTTTCAAGTGCTGGAACCTATGATATCGCCGTCCGGCTCTGCTATCCCTTCTGGGACAAGAACGGCATCTATGTGTCGATTGACGGAACGCAGAAGCATTTCACCGAGTCGCGGCTCTGGTGGCCGTACTGGCGCAGTACCTTCTGGGCAAGTCTTGCCGATGGTATATCTCTGTCAGTCGGAACACACACAATCACGGTTTCAGTTGATGTGAAAGGCGTGCAGTTCTACGGGTTCCGTGTCTGTTCTACTTTCAGTGAGGAACCGTCCGCCGGAGCTGCTTCATTCATGCTTTCTCCGCGCCACTTTATCGACGTGGACGGGAACGAATGCCAGCCGGACAAGGGCTTCAAGCTCACAACCGAGGTCCTGCGCCGCAAGCCTGACTCCGCGCTCATCTGGTACGAGGATTTCGAGGACTACGGCATGCTCGACACCGGGTACTGGAACATCATATCCGGCTCGTGGAAGGTCTGGCGTTCGGATGAATATTCCGAGAACCGCGTTTATTCACAGCTTGACGGCAGCGGACAGTTTGCGTGGAACTACGACGGATTCAAGGACATCCACCTTCGGGCGCGTCTCGCGTTTCCGGCAGGAAGCACCGGCAAGGCGGGAATCTTCTGCGGCAGTCTTTTCTGCTGCCTGAACTACAACAGTCAGGCCGTGGAGCTGTGGAACGGGAGCACCAAGCTCGGCAGCTACTCGCAGCCGATTCAGCAGACGCCATCATCCGATCTGAGAACTGATCCGACAACCTACACCATCGAAATGCGGATCAGAGGCAGTACCGTGCGCGTCTATTCCGGCGCGTCCAACGCGCTCAGGTTCACGACGACGGTCAGCGGATTCTCAGGAGGAACCGCAGGATACCAGTCCGACCAGAGAACAGTCTGTGAACTGCTCCGTATGGGCGACGCATGGACCTATGAGCCTTATGAGCGGTTCGATGTCACCTTCCCGGACGGTTCGGTTACACAGTACGGCAGAATCAGTCGAAGCAACGTCACCTGGGACGAGGAGTTTCAGGTGTTCACGCTGACTGCGGATATTGAGGAATCCGCGACAAGGTCCGACTCCATTTCAATGGACTACGAGTTCTACCACTCCGCGCAGCTCGACCTCGAATGCGGAAACGACTATACGATTACGGTCACGCCGAAGGACATCGACATCTGGATATCGCGGCTCTTCCTCGGCGACGCGGACGGATTTTCCATCCTCTACTATCAGGACGTGGACTCGCTCGTCTACTGGGCGAATCAGGCAGCGTACCACTGGGGACTCCGCGGAATCGCGATCTGGTCGCTCGGACAGGAGGATTTAAGGCTCTGGGAGGCATTGCCGAAACAGACCGACACTTCATAACTTCATAGATCACACAGTTTTCCAAGGCTGTCAGCACAAAGCTGGCGGCCTTTATTTTTACCCAAAATCAAAGGAGGGACATATTGATGAAGGAATTCTGGAACACCATACAGCTCATCTTCGCCGCAGTCGGCGGATGGCTGGGCTACTTCTTAGGAGGATGTGACGGACTGCTGATCGCGCTGATCATCTTCGTGGTCTGCGACTACATCACCGGCGTGCTCTGCGCCATCGCGGACAAGAAGCTCTCGAGCGCGGTTGGATTCAAGGGCATCTGCCGCAAAGTGCTGATCTTCATTCTGGTCGGCATCGCCAATATTCTCGACATCCACGTACTCGGCCACGAGGGCGTGCTGAGAACAGCAATCATCTTTTTCTATATCAGTAATGAGGGCTTGTCCCTGACCGAGAACGCGGCGCATCTCGGGCTGCCGATACCCGGCAAGCTCAAAGATGTGCTGGAACAGCTTCACGACAGAAACGACAAGGAGGAACAGTAATGGCATACAAAGGAATCGACGTATCCGTCTGGCAGGGAAACAATATCGACTTTGCCAAGGTCAAATCATCCGGCATTGATTTCGTGATCATCCGCGCCGGATACGGAAACGGAAACAAGGACAAGTATTTCGACAGCAACTACAGCAAGGCGAAGGCCGTAGGGCTTCACGTCGGAGCGTACTGGTACAGCTACGCCACGTCCGCCGCCGGAGCGAAGCAGGAAGCGCAGGCTTGCGCCAAGGTTCTCTCCGGCAAGCAGCTCGATTATCCGGTCTATTTCGACATCGAGGAGAAGTCGCAGCTTTCCAAGGGACGGGATTTCTGCTCAAGCCTCATCACGGCATTCTGCATGGAGCTTGAGAGCCGCGGTTTTTACGCTGGTTTCTACACCTCGCTTTCCAGCCTGAACTCCGTGGTATCGGACGCCGTGAAGAAGCGTTTCACCGTCTGGGTGGCGCAGTGGTCTGGCAAGTGCAGCTACTCCGGCGCTTACGGAATCTGGCAGTATTCGTCCAAAGGCAAGGTCAGCGGTATCGGCGGGAACGTCGATATGGACTACTCCTACATCGACTTTCCGGCGACGATCAGGAGCGGCGGATTCAACGGCTACGGCAAAGGAACCGCGTCCACCAGCACGACGACCACAACCGCGAAGAAGTCCGTTGATGAGATTGCTTCAGAGGTTATCGCCGGGAAATGGGGCAACGGCTCCGACCGTAAGAACCGCCTGACCGCAGCCGGATACGACTACAGCGCCGTGCAGGCGAAGGTCAACGAGAAGCTCGGATCTGCTGCCAAGAAGACGACGGCAACCTACTACACGGTTCAGCGAGGTGACACGCTCTCCGGCATCGCGAAGAAATACGGCACGTCTGTGTCCGCGATCCAGAAGCTGAACAGCTCGCTTATCAAGAACGTGAATCTCATCCAGGTTGGATGGCGGATTCGCGTGAAATAACCTCATCACATCTTATAGCCCACTGGCATTCCCTTATCGGGATTGTCGGTGGGCCTATTTTTTTGCTCTGCGACCGGAAAAACAGGCGGTTTGGCTACATAGCCGGTGAAGGGGAGAACCCTCAGACGGTTAGGAGGTCAAACGATGACGAATGAACAGAAAATGAAAATAGCGGCCATGCGTGACGACGGATACAGCTACGTTGATATTGCGAATGAAATCGGAGTATCGGAAGGAACGGTGAAGTCGTACTGCCGCCGTAATGGACTGATGAGAAAGCGAACCAATGCGGAGAAGCAGGATATCCGTCACTGCCTGTTCTGCGGAAAAGAGGTCATACAGAATCCCGGACGCAAGGAGAAGAAGTTCTGCTCGGACACCTGCCGGAGCAAATACTGGAACAAACATCTCGCCGAGGTGAACCGCAAATCCATGCGGACGTATGAATGCGCCTACTGCCATAAGCCATTCAAGGCATATGAGAGCGCCGGTCGGAAATACTGCTGCCACGAGTGCTACATCGAGGATCGGTTCGGAGGTGAGTACCGTTGACGGAGGAAGAAATGAAAAGGGAAAAGCTCTACGAAGTCACGATGAGCCACGCCAGAAAGATGCTCTCGGAAGGTCTTATCACCGAGGAGCAGTATGGCATATTTGATACAAAAATGCAGGAGAAATACCAGCCTGTTTTCGGCACATTATTCTCCGACATTCGCTTGACTTACAGGGGCTAAAGAGTGATGTATGGTAGCTGAAAGGAGGGCTGAAACATGCCAAAAATCAAGAAAATTGAGGCGTCGGAGCAGGCCGTCAGACCGAGGAAAAAGGTCGCAGCTTACGCTCGCGTCTCTAAAGCGACAGATCAGCTCATGCATTCCCTTTCGGCTCAGATAAGCTACTACAGCAATCTCATTCAGAGCAATCCGGAATGGGAATACGCAGGCGTTTACGCGGACGCCGGAATCACGGGCACGAGCGTCGACGCAAGAAAGGAATTCCAGAGAATGGTCGCTGACTGCGACGCTGGGAAAATCGACATTGTGCTGACCAAGAGCATCAGCCGGTTTGCCCGGAATACCGTCGACCTTCTGGATACGGTTCGGCATCTGAAAGAAATCGGCGTTGAGGTGCGCTTCGAACGCGAGAACATCAATACCATGTCGGGCGACGGAGAGCTGATGCTTACAATCCTCGCGTCATTCGCCGAAGCTGAAAGCAGCAGCCTGTCGCGGAACATCAAGTGGGTGATCAAGAAGAAATACGAGAACGGCATCGTTCATACGCACCAGAACATGCTCGGCTACCGCTGGAGGGGTGACGACCTCATCATCAAAGAGGATGAAGCAGAAGTTGTCCGCCGGATCTACAGCGACTACATTGACGGCAAGACGGTCGGCTGCATTCAGAGGGAGCTTGCAGCAGAAGGTTTCATCGGACTTCGCGGCAAGCCAGTCTCTACTCCCGGAATCATACGGGTGCTGACAAATGAGGAATACACCGGTTCCATGCTTTTCCACAAGCAGTATACCTACGCGCCGAAGAAGGAAAAATACAATCACGGCGAAAAGGCAATGTACCGGATTGAAAATCATCACGAGCCGATTATCTCATCTGAGACATTCGAGCTGGTGCAGAAGCTCAGAGCGGAGCGGAAGAAAAAAAACACACAGCGCAGCGAGGAATGCGCCTGCTTCTTGGGAAAGGTCGTCTGCGGCGAGTGCGGATACAGGATGGCACCGCACACAGCTTACAACAGGGGCAACCGAAGAAAGCGGTATACATTCGTCTGCAACAACCGTCACGCCAACGGCAAGGATGCCTGCGACAATCCGTGGTACGCCAAGAGCAAACTGGACGCTGCCTGCGCAGAAGTACTCGGGCAGGAGAATTACGAAGACAAGTTTACGGCTGAAATAAAGGAACTCCGGATTTACAAGGATCATCTTGAATTCGAGTTTAAGGACGGGAGGAAGATTAAATGGCAAAAGTAAAGAAAATCCCGGCTACCATCAGCCGGGTGACGGCGGAGCCGCTTGGCTCTGTGAAGAAGCGCCGGGTCGCTGGCTATGCCCGAGTTTCAACGGACAACGAGGAACAGCAGACGAGTTACGAGGCGCAGATGGATTACTACAGCAAGTACATCGCCTCGCGTGACGACTGGGAGTTCGTGAAGATGTACTCGGACGAAGGCATCTCAGCAACGTCCACCAAGCACCGCGCCGGATTCAACGCCATGATTGACGATGCGCTGGCCGGAAAGATTGACCTCATCATCACGAAGAGCATCTCAAGATTTGCCCGGAATACGGTCGATTCACTTACGGCAATCCGAAAACTGAAGGAAAACGGCACGGAGGTTTTCTTCGAAAAGGAGAACATCTGGACCTTTGACGCCCGCGGCGAATTGCTTATCACCATCATGTCGAGCCTCGCGCAGGAAGAATCCCGGAGCATTTCCGAGAACACCACCTGGGGCAGACGCAAGGCGTTTGCGGACGGCAACTACAGCCTGCCTTGGAAAAGCTTCTACGGCTACGACAAGGGCGAGGACGGAAAGCCGGTCATCAATCCGGAGCAGGCGGAGGTCATAAGGCTCATCTACAAGCTCTTCCTTGAGGGCTATTCCGCTCAGGCCATTGCGAATACCCTGTACGACAAAGGCGTCAAAAGCCCGATGGGCAAGGACATGTGGAACACCTACAACATCATGTACATCCTGCAAAATGAGAAAATGTGCGGGAATGCCCTTCTTCAAAAGAAATACACCGAGTCGTTCCTGACGAAAAAGCAGATTAAAAATAACGGCGAGATTCCGCAGTATCTGGTTGAAGATGACCACGATGGAATAATCGACAAGCGGACATGGGAGCTGGTGCAGGCCGAGGTGCAGCGCCGCAAGGGCAAGCACTACAGCGGCGTGAGCATTTTCTCCTCGAAGATTATCTGCGGAGAATGCGGCGGGTACTACGGCTCAAAGGTGTGGCACAGCACGGACAAGTACCGCCGGGTCATCTGGCGCTGCAACCACAAGTACAAAGGAAAGAAGTGCGAAACGCCGCATCTGACCGAGGACGAGATTAAAGAGCTGTTCGTCAAGGCGCTGGGTGAACTGCTTTCCGACAAGGACGAGGTCATCGAAAACCTGACGATTTTGCGGGAAGCGGTGTCCGATACTTCGGAGCTTGAGACGCAGCTGACGGAAGCTGAAACGGAGATGGCACTGCTTGCCGAAATGGTGCAGGAGGCGGTTTCCGAGAACGCGCACAAGGCGCAGGACCAGAATGCCTACGCCGAGAAGTACAACGGCCTCGTCAGCCGCTACGATGAGCAGAAGAAACTGCATGACGAGCTGTCAGACCGAATAGCCGCCGTCAAGGCAAACGACAAGCAGATGGAGGAATTTATCCAAGAGCTGCAGAACCTTGACGGCGTGGTCTCCGAATTTGACGAGAACCTCTGGAGCAGCCTGGTCGATCACGTCACCGTGATGAAAGACAAGAAGGTCATCTTTACCTTCAAAGGCGGGACGGAGATTACTGTCTGAAAACTGAACGGGATGAATTAAGCCGGGGAAAAATGAAACCCCGGCTCATTTTATGCCCGAAAAAGACCGAAATTACAGCACTCGTAAACGATGAAACCACAATCACACGATGAAACTTTTTTTGACCTCGAAAGTTTCATCGTTACATTGTATCAAAACTGACAGTCTTATGAACGAGAAATACATGGGCGACGCCCTGCTTCAGAAAACCGTAACCACGGACTTTCTCACCAAGAAACGCGTACGCAACTCCGGTGCCCTGCCGCAATACTATGTGGAAGATGACCATGAAGCCATCATTCCGAAGGAAATCTTCATGCAGGTGCAGGCGGAGCTTGTGCGACGCAGGAAGGTTCACACTGGGCCGAACGGCCAGAAGCGCATCTACTCCGGCAACAACTGCTTCTCTCAGATGGTCGTCTGCGGAGAATGCGGCGAGCTCTACCGGCGCGTCCACTGGAATAACCACGGCTGCAAGAGCATCGTCTGGCGATGCATCAGCCGCCTTGAACCCAGCCGCGCCGCCATGAACTGCATCAGCCGAACCGTCAAGGAAGACCTATTGCAAGAGGTCACGGTCAAGGCCTTCAATCGGATACTCACCGATAGCGACGGTTTCCTCCGGCAGATGCAGGAGAACATAGCAAAAGCTATAATGGCCGCCGACACGATGAGCCCGGACGGTATCCAGGCACGGCTCGACGAGCTGCAGAAAGAGCTCATCCGAAAGGCCAACAGCAAGCAGGACTACGATGCCATCGCCGATGAAATCTTTACGCTGCGCGGGCAGAAATCACAGGCCGAGGCAGACACCCGCAGCCGCGAGGAGACCCGGAAGCGCATCGCCGAGCTGCAGGACTTCATTGGTAGTCAGCAATCCGAAATCACCGAATTCGACGAAAGCCTCGTCCGAAAGCTGATCCAGCAGATCACCGTTTACGACGACCACTTCACCGTCCGGTTCAAATCAGGGCTTGAGATCGACATCAACGAATAAGAGCAGGCTTGCTCATGGGATTGCTCCCGGAGCAGCCTGCTCTCTTTTTATCTTTTATGACATCCAACTGGAACACTACATCCAATCACGAGTCTCAACCTACCAAATATCTAATCACGAGTCTCAACCTTGTAAAATAGCTCGGTCGATAAGTTCCCCCAGAGAGTTTTTCCTTAATTGAACCATCCTTTTGCAAAATGGTCAGGTGTGCAGGAATGGCTTAAAATAAGGCTTTGCTCACCCCTTAGTCCCTGACCCTTGACATCAATACTACCGTCTCAACATGATTGGTATGCGGGAACATATCGACCGGCTGTATTTTTTGTACCGCATAACCGAGTTCACAAAGATACTGCAGGTCACGCGCCTGCGTTTCCGGATTACAGGAAATATAAACCACTCGCTGCGGCGCCAGCTCCGAAAGAGAAAGCAAAAAACGCTCGGTACTGCCGGCACGGGGCGGATCCATAAAGACAACATCGGGGCGAATGCCCTCCTCTGTCATCTCGGTCAGATAATCCGTTGCGTCCGCACACACAAAGTGAATGTTGTGCAGTCCATTCTGCCGGGCATTTGCCGCCGCATCCCGCACGGCATCGCGGTTCAGCTCAATGCCCAGTACCTGGCCGGCCTTTTTCGCAGCTACCATGCCGATGGTGCCAATCCCACAATAGGCATCGATAACGCTTTCTTTTCCCGTCAGTTGCGCATACTCCATGGCCTTGCTGTACAGAACTTCACACTGGACAGGGTTAATCTGGTAAAAACTCTTTGCAGAAATGCGAAATCGGCAGCCACACAGCGTATCTTCAATATACCCCGGTCCATACAGGACCTTTTCCTGTTCCCCCAACACCATGCTGGTATGGTGACGATTGATATTCAGCAGAACTGTTGTAATTTCCGGGTGCTTTTGGCAGAGCGCCGCCGTAAACTTTTTGGCCGGAAAAATGGAATTGCTGGCAACCAATACAACCATAACCTGTCCGCTTTGAAAACCGCGCTTAACCAATACATGGCGCAGAAAACCGCGTTCCGTACGCTCATCATAGGGGTGCAGCTTAAAGCTTTTCAACAGCTGACGAACCGTTGCCATAATCTTATCCGCGGTTTGATCCTCTGTCAGGCAGGACTTCACCGGCACCACCCGATGCGTACTGGATTGATACACGCCGGAAACGATATTGCCGCGGCGGTCCTGTGCAAAAGCCGCCTGCACTTTATTCCGGTAGTAGTAGGGATTTTTCATGCCTAAAATAGGCTCAATCTTCCCGAACTTTCCCAGCAGTTTCCGTGTACGGTTCTGTTTCCATTCCAGCTGCCGGGCATAGTCCATGTTCTGCAGCTGACAGCCGCCGCATTTACGGTACAGTGGGCACTGTTTATTTTCCAATTTGATACACCTGATTCTTAACATTCTTTATTATTTTCGTAAGGATGAATCCATTGTAAAACAAAAAACAAATAGAAACAAGCCTGCCTCAACAGCAGTTTTATAATTCCCTTGTTTCGGGACTATGGAATGCGTTATACTATAAACAGGAAAAAAATACAAAACGGCAGGGCGGTACAGCTTTGCCAGCAAGGAGGTCCTATGCAGATTGCCATTGTGACCGGTGCCTCCAGCGGTCTGGGGCGCGAATTTGTCCGCCAAATCAGCGAAACTGAACCATTAGATGAAATCTGGGTGATTGCCCGCCGGGAAACCCGCCTGCAGCAGTTGGCAGCGGAAATTTCATCTGTACAGGTGCGGCCCGTCGCACTGGACCTTACCCATCAGAAAAGCCTTCAGCAGCTGCAAGCGCTTTTACAACGGGAAAAACCGGACATCCGCATTCTGGTCAATGCAGCTGGGTTCGGAAAAATGGGCAGTTATGCGGACATTTCCCGCTGTGACTGTGACGGCATGATTGACTTGAACTGCCGTGCGGCAGTAGACATGACCATGCTTGCCCTTCCCTATATGCGGAAGGGAGCACGCATTCTGGAAATCTGCTCGACCGCCGGTTTTCAGCCGCTGCCCGGGCTGGGTGTTTATGCGGCCAGCAAAGCTTTTCTTCTGCGCTACAGTCGCGCCCTGCGCTGGGAGCTGTTTCCCCGCGGCATTCATACAACTGCGGTATGTCCGTACTGGGTAAAGGATACTGAATTCATTCCCACTGCCCGGAAAACCAAAGACGCAAAGGCCGTGCGTCATTTTCCGCTGGCAAGTCATGCCCACAGTGTGGTGAAGCTGGCCCTGTGGGACAGTCAGCTGGACCTTGCAGTATCTACCCCAAGCCCAGTCAGCTTTGTTCACCGCATTACCGCAAAATTCATTCCGCATTGTGTCATGATTGCCATTTGGGAACTGCTTCGCCGTATCTAGACGCAGAACACAAAAGCGTCCGCAGACCATAAGGCCCGCAGACGCTTTTAACAGGAGAAATATATTCCGTTAAAACAGAAAAATGAAAATCATCTATTCAAAATTGGAAGAAAACAAACCACTCAAATAGGCATCGGTCCTTTCGCAAACTGGATTCTGCGCTTCTGCGCTTTCCTGTGCCATTGGACTCACCCCTGTCTTTCTTTGTTGGCTATATCTTAACACCCCTTTTTTAAAAAATCAAGCCCTTTTGAAATATTTTTTTATAGAAATTCTTTTTTGTACATTTTTCGCGTTATTTCCTGTAATATAGACAATTTATGAAACACGTGTAAATGATTGTTTCATTTTTATCCTTTTCTGCTCCGCTGCGCGGCGGCAAAAACGGCTGACCAAAACTGGCCGTTTTTATGAACTTCTATTCTTTACTTTGCTGGTACAGAAAGGTATAATAAAAGAGTTACACCTGTTGGAAATGTAAAAAGAGAGGTATGTTTACCCACAAGGCAGCGCTTGCCGCGGCATTCCGAAAAGGCAGCTGCTTTATCAGGAGGATTTATGAACTGGATTATTGTATCTGCAGTGCTGGCATGGCTGGCAGCGCAGCTGATTAAGGTGGCAGTCTGTCTGGTTCGCCACCAGGAACTAACCCTGCACGACTGGATTGGAACAGGCGGTATGCCCAGCTCCCACTCCGCCTTTGTCTGTTCCACTGCCTTTGGCTGTGGCATGGTCTGTGGCTTTGACTCTGTTGCGTTTGCGCTGGGCGTAGCACTAGCCGCTGTTGTTATTTACGATGCACTGGGTATCCGCTGGCAGTCCGGGCTGCACGCAGCCACACTGAACCGATTGGAAGCCAGAGTGGAACCGGAAAAAAACACTCCGCCGCTGGAAACACGGCTGGGCCACCGCCCACTGGAAGTAACGTGCGGCGGTCTTTTAGGTATTTTGATTTCTCTATTGATATTCAAAGTATTCCTGCCGCTTCCTAATTAAACAAACGAAGGTCTCTGCAAAGCATTTGTTTTGCAGAGACCCTTTTTATTTTCTCTGACTGCCGCGCAGCAAAAAGCGCAGCAGTTCTAAATTGGTGCGGCTGTTAACCTGTTCCCCCTGCTGCAGCAGGAAGGGTAGCATATCCTTTTTGCATTCCCCGCAGATGTCGATTCCCAGCACTGGACTGCCGCGCTCAAACAGCCGCAGCAGACGTTCCAGCACTGCCAAGGACATCTTCCCCTGACTCCAGTCTGTGCAGGCAAAATAGGTATTCAGTACATCTTTATCAATGGAAATATAGATTGGTATACCACCCTTTAGCTGTTCCAGCTGCGCCCATGTTTCTTTTTCCTGCAGTGCCTGCAGGCTTACTGCCAGCAAGCGGCTGCGGTACGGTTCCTCAACAGACGCGAAAGCGGACTGGTCCGGACCCACAATGCAAATCTTCTGCAGAAAGGGACTGCGGTCCATCACGTCCCGTACCCAACCGCCACAGGAAAGCAGACCGGGAAATTTCGGCGGCTGCATATCGCTGTGGTAGTCGAACAGCAGCAAATGAAAAGGCTGCTGGATTTTTTCCAGCCAGAAGCCCGTAACATAATGGTAGTCTCCGGAATCCAAAAAATGAATGCCTGCGGCGGGAAAATCCCGTATCCTTCGGCGAATCTCATCGGCAGCCTGTGGGGTACAGTAACAGTTGGTACCCGGAATGTCGTGACAATCCACTAACGCAAAACGGACATCTTTGTAAAATGTTTCCTGCCTGTAAATATCGGTAAAATTGAGAATGACAATCTTCGGCTGCATCTGTTGTTCTTCCTTCCTCTTGTTTTCCGGTCATTCAAAAAGCAGCCAGCCGCGGATTTTTCCGCTGACTGACTGCTTCTGTACGGACTTTTTCAGCCCTTTTTCTATTTACACATATCCCATCGGGTCAACAGCTGTGCCGTTTACACGCACCTCAAAGTGACAGTGCGGTCCGGTGCTGTGGCCGGTGCTGCCAACATAGCCGATAACCTGCCCTTTAGCCACTGTCTGACCGGAACCGACAGCTACGCTGCTCATATGGCCATAGTAGGTCATAATGCCGTTGCCATGGTCAATGATAACCAAATTGCCATAGCCCCAGCCGTTGTCGCCTGCCTGTACAATCGTGCCGCTGTCGGCCGCAACAATCGGTGCGCCGTAAATGCCGCCGCCGCTGATGTCTACGCCTTTGTGGTAGGTGCTGCCGATACCACCCGGGCTGCTGCGGTGACCGAACGGAGACGTAATCGATGTGCAGCTAGGCACTGGCCATGTCATGGAGCCACTGCCGGAAGCGCTGGCGCCACTGTCCTGTGAATGTGAAGAATAGGAATTTGTGTCATCACTGCTATTATCGCTGCTCTTTTCAGAACGGCTCTTCTTTGTGGAAGAAGCATTGCTTTCGCTGGACTTCTGGACCACGGCCTTCTGCTGAGCAGCTTTTTCCTGTGCTGCTTCTATCTGCTTTTTCTTCTGGCTTGCCTGATAAGCCGCATACCACTGATCCACCGCCGCACTGGCAGCGCCCTCTTCTTTGGCCAGTGCATCACTGGCGGCCTGCAGGCTGCTTTCCTGTGAAGACATCCCGTTAATAACGCTCTGTGCCTCACTTACCAAACTGGAAAGTTCGCTCTGTTTTTCATCAAGGGCTGTCTTGGCATTGGCAACTTCCTCACGGTTCTTTTCAATCTGTTTCTTCTGCTTGCTCACTGCGGCCATTTCGGACTTCAGCGTATCAATGAGTGCCGTATCATGCGACGTGACCATCTGCAGGGCCTCTGCCTTATCGGAAAGGTCCGCGACACTGCTGGCAGAAAGCAGAATCTCCAGGTTGCTCGCGCCGCCGGACATATACAGGGCACACAGCCGATTTTTCAGCTTTTTGGTGTCTGCTGTAATGCTGGTTTGCTTGTCTGCAATTTCATTCTGTGCCTGCAGAATATTGTTATCCAGTTCGGAAATTTGTGTATTATATGTATCAATTTGGTTCTGCAGTGTTGTTATCTGGACCTGCAGCGTCTGTTTGTACTCTTCTTTTTTGCTCTTATCCTGACGCAGCTGACTCAGCTTAGTATCATTAGCCTGCTTCTGTTGTGCGTATGCCGCCTGTTTCTGCTTCAGAGTATCGATATCATCCGCAGCATACACGGTTACCACTGCCGGAGAAAGCACCAGTGCAGCGGACAAGCATAGGGAAACAATGCCGCCCAGGATTCTTTTCGTTCTCTTATTCTTACCAGCCAACGATAGAACCTCCTTCTTTCTTGAGATAGCGCTCTATGGAAATAATGCCGCCGGCCGCGCCGAATACAGCGCCCGCCAGCATAAACACAATCAGTACCGGCACCATAACACTGTTCAGATTGATAACATTGAAAACGGCGCGGATACCAATGGAACTGATGATTTTATAGTACAAAAGGTTCAGCAGACCGGCAGCAATGGCGCCCGCCGCCAAACCAGTGACCATGCCTTCCACTAGGTATGGCACTCGGATAAACCCGTTGGTGGCACCCACCGATTTCATAATGCTGATTTCCAGCCTGTGGGAATACATGGCTACATGAATGGTATTGGCAATGATGAACAGCGAAACCAAACTAAGTGCAATGACAATAATCGCACCGACATTGGCAACAATTCGGTCAATGTGTGTCAGTTTATCCGCCAACTGCTGATAATCGTAAATCTTGTCAACACCGTCGATTGCTGTTATTTTTGCCGCCGTGTCCTTATATTTAGAAAGGTCCTTCATAGAAATACGGAAGGAGTTCGGCAGCCAGTTGTTGTCACCCTCCAGGCCATCCAACAGACCAGCGTTCTGCTCACCAACCATTTTGCGCATATCTTTCATGCCGTCATCTTTGGAGATGAAGTCACAGGAGGAAATGTTGTCCATCTTGCGAATTTGGTCACCTATCTGCAGTGCCTTCAGCGAAGGGACCTCCTGTTTGATGTATACTTTAATGGAATTGTTTCCTTCCACCATACCCATGGCACTTTTGATGTTCCAGCTGAAAAGGACAGCTGCACCAGTCATCAAAAGGCAACTCATCAGCACAGCGATACTTGCCAGTGACATGGTGCGGTTAGTCCAGATATTTTTAATGCCCTCTTTAAAAAGATACCTAAAATTTTTCATTGCGCAGCGGCCTCCAGTTCTTTGCTATCTGCCACTATGCGGCCTTCCTGAATCTCGACAATGCGCCTGTGAAACTGTTTCACCAGGCTGTGCTCATGTGTAACCATCAGCACAGTGGTCCCGCGCAGGTTAATCTCACTTAAAAGATCCACAATCTCAAACGACAGAGCAGGGTCAATATTGCCGGTAGGTTCGTCCGCAATAATCATATCTGGATTATTGACCAGTGCACGCGCCAAACCAACACGCTGCTGTTCACCGCCGGATAGCTCCGCCGGATAGCATTTTGCCTTCCCCTGCAGATCCACTAGGCCCAATATGTACGGTACACGTTTTTTTATTTCCCGCCGGCTGGCGCCGACAATATGCATGGCAAACGCCACGTTCTCAAAAACTGTCATCTTAGAAATCAGACGGAAGTCCTGAAACACCATTCCCAGTGTGCGCCGCAGATAAGGAACCTCTTTGCGCTTTATATGCATCAGGTCATGGCCGTTTACAGTAAGATTGCCGCAGTCTGGCCTTTCTTCACAGGTAATCAGTTTGAGCAACGTACTTTTCCCCGCACCGGAGGCCCCCACGATAAAGACGAACTCGCCTTTGTCCACGTTCAGGCTCACGTCATACAGGGCGCGGGTGCCGTTCGGGTAGGTCTTATTGACATGACTCAACTCGATCAAGCAGATCGCTCCAATCATAAAACATTTGATTTATACGCACAGTTTTTATTTACCGCGTATGTAATCATACTAACACACTTCTTACTCTTATAATTCCTATACGGAAAAATACTGTAATCAAATTGTAAACAGATGTACAGGAAAAACGCTTCACTCTTTCCTGCCTTCCTCACCTGGAAAAAGGATACAGGCAATCAGACAAAAACAGGCAACCGCCCCGCCTGTGCAGGAACCGCTGCCTGTTTTTATTTTTCACTTTCAGAACTTTACAGGGTTGGAATCCAGATACTTTTTCACCATGAGTGCTACCTTAAAGACAATGGCGTCCTCAAACTGGCGCAGGTCCAGTCCTGTGATTTTCTTAATCTTTTCCAGACGGTACACCAACGTGTTGCGGTGCACAAAGAGCTTGCGGCTGGTTTCGGAAACATTCAGGTTGTTTTCAAAGAAGCGCTGGATTGTAAACAGTGTTTCGTGGTCCAGGCTGTCGATGCTGCCTTTTTTGAACACTTCTTTCAGGAACATTTTGCACAGTGTGGTCGGCAGCTGATAAATCAAACGGGCTATTCCCAAATTGTCATACCGGACAATGCTGCGTTCGGTATCAAAGACCTTGCCGACTTCCAGTGCAACCTGTGCTTCCTTAAAGGAGCGTGCCAAGTCCTTAATACCCTCCACCGGTGTGCCGATGCCCACAACACAGTGCGTGTAGAATTCACTGGAAAGGGTATCCACAATGGAGCTCGCCAGCTTTTCAAGGTCCTTGCTGTCGATGCCCGGCTTAATTTCCTTGACCAGTGCAATATCGGTTTCATTGATATTGATAACAAAGTCCTTATTTTTGTCTGGGAACAAGTTCTGAATGACATCGTAGGCAGCAATATCGGTCTTATTGGTAACCTTAATCAGCATACATACCCGGCTGACATCATTGTCGAAGTGCAGTTCCCGTGCCTTCAGGTAAATATCACCGGGCAGAATATTGTCCAAAATGACATTTTTCACAAAGTTGCTGCGGTCATACTTTTCATCATAAAACTGTTTAATGCTGGAAAGTGAAACCGCCAGCAGGGAAGCATAGCGGGCGGCTTCCGGGTCTGTGCCCAGCACAAACACGGCGTACTCCGGACGCGGCAGGCAGCCGAAAGATTTATAGGTATACCCGTTGACTACAAAAGGTTCCTGTGACATCATCAGTTCCGGTGTAACGCTTTCGTTCACTTCCCCGATGCGTCCCAGTTCACTGCAAGCAATAATGACCGATGTTTCGTCTATCACGCCAATCGTGCGGTCTATCGCATCTCTCATCTGATGAATAACGCCCTGAAATAATCTGTTTGACATAAAAGAACCCCTCGCTTTTTCTAAATATATAAGCAATATATAAGCGCACTGTTCAGCAAAAGAACAAGCTGCTGAAAAAATGCAATAGATGATTTCACAAAAGCTGGCTCTTCATATAAAAGCGCCTTTATTTATTTTACATACTTTTTAAATGCTTTTCAACTATTTCATAAAAAAGTTCACAACTTTTATTTATTTCCTACAGATAATTGGCAAAGAAAAAAGGAACCGCACACAGTGTGGTTCCTTTTTACGCTGTATCACTGCGTTTTTAGTTCAGAATCGTAATCTCAGAATCCTTATCAAACAGGTGGCACTTCGTCATATCAAAGGCAATCTTGATATGGTCGCCGGACTGTGCCGTAGAGGTTGGCTCTACACGGGCGGTCATGTCGTTGCCGTCACAGACAAGGTACAGGTAAGTTTCTGCGCCCATCATTTCGGTTACTTCCACCTGTGCATCCGCAATGTACTGCGGGTGTTCCTGCAGGAACTCCGGTTCATCATGCATATGCTCGGGGCGAATACCAAAAACAATATCCTTGCCGACATAAGGGTCCATCATTTCCGGCTTTGCCTTGTCCGCCGGCAGCGCCAGTGTGTACTGCCCAAAATTGACCGCATAGCCCTTTGCACCCTTGCTGACTTTTGCATCGATAAAGTTCATCTGCGGACTGCCCATGAAGCCTGCCACAAATCCATTGACCGGGAAGTCATACAGGTTCTGCGGGGTATCTACCTGCTGAATGATGCCGTCCTTCATAACAACAATGCGGTCGCCCATGGTCATAGCTTCGGTCTGGTCATGCGTAACATAAATGAAGGTTGTACCCAAGCGCTTGTGCAGCTTGCTAATTTCTGTACGCATCTGTGCACGCAGCTTTGCGTCCAAGTTGGACAGCGGTTCGTCCAGCAGGAAGACCTTCGGGTTACGCACAATGGCACGTCCCAGCGCAACACGCTGGCGCTGGCCGCCGGACAGCGCCTTTGGCTTGCGGTCCAGCAGATGGGCAATGTCCAAAATACGGGCGGCCTCTTCCACGCGGGCCTTAATTTCGTCCTTCGGGACCTTGCGCAGCTTCAGGCCAAATGCCATATTATCAAACACGGTCATATGCGGATACAGGGCGTAGTTCTGGAACACCATGGCGATATCGCGGTCTTTCGGCGCAACATCGTTTGCCAGGGTATCGCCGATATACAGCTCACCCTTTGAAATGTCTTCCAAACCGGCAATCATCCGCAGTGTGGTGGATTTGCCGCAGCCGGAAGGACCGACCAGAATAATAAATTCTTTATCCGCGATTTCAAGGTTGAAGTCGCTGACGGCCTGTACGCCGCCGTCATAAATTTTGTAAACATGTTTCAGGGATACGCTTGCCATATTATGTGCCTCCTGTAATTTGGTTCAATTTTCTTTTGCACAAATCGGTTGTTTTAATCATAGCAAATAACGCAAAATGTGTACAGCCCTGTTTTATCCAAAGTTCTTCTGCTCAGTTTATGGAATTCTTCTAAAAGCCAAAAATGAGGCCTTAATTTCATCCATATTGTCAATGCTGTTTATCAAATTCTAGCCATCATTTTTGGGCAAATTGTCCATCTTATCCTGTCGCAGGGCAGTTTCCTCCGCCGGTGTCAGTGCGCGGCAGTCACTCGGCCGCAGCTCGTCCGGCAGCACAAGCGGGCCGAAGCCTGTCCGGCACAGCGCCGTCACAGTACTGCCCTGTGCCGCAAACATTCGCCGTACCTGGTGGAACTTTCCTTCCCGTACGCGGACCTCATACAGCGGGCAGCTGCCGCCTTCCAGCAGGCGAAGTTCCGCCGGCAGACAGGTGAATTCCGGCAGGACCACCCCTTCGGCAAAACGCTCTGCTGCGCCGGAACGCGGTGGACAGCTGAGCCGTGCCTGATAGGTCTTCCAAACATGATGCTGCGGGGACAGCAGCCGGTGTGCCAGTGCGCCGTCATCGGTCAGCAGCAGCAAACCGCTGGTGTCCTTGTCCAGCCGGCCGACCGGCTGCAGGCCGCGCCGGTATAGGTCCTTCGGCACCAAGTCCATTACTACGGGCTGCCGGCGGTCCCGCGCAGCGGTCAGCACACCGGTCGGCTTATTCATCAGCAGGTAATAAAACGGCTGATACCTCAGCGCCCTGCCGCTGACCGTAACTTCTGCCGGCTCCATATGCTCCGCCGGGTCCCGCAGAATCCGTTCTCCTGCCCGCACAGTGCCGCCGCGTACCAGCGCAGCGGCCTGTTTTCGGCTGATTTTCAGCTGCAGGGACAGCAGTTTGTCCAAACGCATTTGTGCCATTGGATATTTCCCCTCCTACCCTGCATTATACCGAAAATCACTGCAGAACTCAACTGCCCGTTTTGCGCAGCGGCTTCATAAAACCATCCAGTGCGGCGGTAGACAGGTCCCCCCCGATAATTCTTTTCTGGCAGACCAGCAGCGTTGCCCGCACATCTGGATTTCCTGCATAATTGGTCACATGATACACATACTGTTGGCAGACCTTTCCTGCTGACTTTGTCAGGTCAAAGCCCGCCTGCTGGTTCAGTGCATTGTACTGTTGATATACCTTGGAAAAGGTCTTCGGAATCGTGACTTCCCGTACCGACAACGGTTCCTCCTCCACCTGCCAGCCGCACTGATGCAGAAAACGAATGCGGTCCTCGTTTTCCGCACCGGGAATGCCGCCGGACGCGTGCGCTGTGCAGACAAAAAAGACGACGACCGCTGCCAGCACGGCAGCCGCCAGGAACATCAGTTTTCGCTTTTTCCCGTGAAATGAAATAGTCACTGTCATGCCCTCCCGTCCGTTCATAATCATTTATTATACGGTATGACAGCAGTGAGAAAGATAGAACTTTGCCGCAGAAATAAAGATTCGCCCAAAAATATGGACAGGCATATTAAGGAGGAAGGATATGTATCGTTATGCACCCACACCGCACAAAGGCCGTCGGGAGGCTGTTTTTTTGATTAGTGTCGCAGTCCTGTGCGCGGCCGCCCTATGTACCTGGGGAATCACGCACCCCCGCCTGCAGGCAGCTTCCTCTTCGGTTTCCGCTGCCGCAGCGGCGGTGTCACCCGTTTCGCCCGCGCCGGTCTCCTCGGCCGCGTCATCCGCACCCACAGTTGACCGGCAGTCGTGGCAGCTGCGGCTGGTCAATGCTTCGCACCCCTTGCCGGCAAATTTCTCCGTGAAAACATCCGCTGTGGGAAATGTCCGTTTTGACGCACGCGCGTCCGGTGCACTGCAAAAAATGATTTCCGCCTGCAACACCGAGGGAAATCACCTGATGGCCTGTTCCGGCTGGCGCAGCATCAGCCTACAGACAACGCTGTATCATGACGAAATCCGCAGCAAACAGAGCAACGGCCTGCAGAGCGGTGCCGCTGTTGCCGCCACGGCAGCGGTGGTGGCACCTCCCGGCACCAGTGAACACAACCTCGGGCTGGCGGTGGACCTCGGCAGCATTTCCAATCAGCTGCTGGATGAAACATTCGCCGGCACACCGGAAAGCCGCTGGCTCGTAAAGAATGCTGCATCATACGGCTTTATTCTGCGCTACCCCAAAGGAAAGGAACAGATAACAGGTATTATCTTTGAACCGTGGCACTACCGCTATGTGGGTGTTCCCACCGCGGAAGAAATACAGCGGAAAAATCTCTGTTTGGAAGAATATCTCGCTTAAGCACCCATCCGCACGAAAAAAGCACAGCGCTGCACATACGGGAAATGCTTGACGAAACTTTATTTCTACGATATAATAAGAAAGTTCGGAACAGGATTTTATCCGCTACTGTGGCTCAGTTGGTAGAGCAGCTGATTCGTAATCAGCAGGTCGGCGGTTCGAGTCCGCCCAGTAGCTCCAAACAAGGACCCGCTTGGCAAAGCTGCCTTTTGGTTTTGCCTGCGGGTATTTTTGTGTACAGTTTTATTTTGCAAAAATAAGGAGTGACAGTTATGGGGCTGAATGGCACCCCGTCCGGGGAACGCGTACATATCGGCTTTTTCGGACGGCGCAACGCCGGAAAATCCAGTCTGGTAAACGCGGTGACGGACCAGGACCTCGCGGTCGTTTCGGACACAAAAGGCACGACAACGGACCCGGTTTACAAATCCATGGAACTGCTGCCGCTCGGTCCAGTTATGATTATTGACACCCCCGGTTTTGACGATGAAGGCCTGCTGGGGGAACAGCGTGTGCGCAAAACCAAGCAGGTACTGAACAAATCGGACGTTGCCGTACTGGTAACAGATGCTGCGGCGGGCATGGCGGACTGCGAAAAACAGCTGATTCAGATTTTCCGTAAAAAAGAAATTCCGTATATCATTGCTTACAATAAATGTGACCTGCTGACACACCGCCCGTCGCTTTCAGCGAACGCCATGTATGTCAGCGCCGTAACCAAAGAGGGCATTTACAGCCTAAAAGAGCGCATCGGTCACCTGACACATACCGAAGACCTGACGCACCGGCTGATCGGCGACCTGCTGCACCCCGGCGATATTGCGGTGCTGGTAACGCCCATTGACTCTGCCGCACCCAAAGGCCGCATGATTCTGCCCCAGCAGCAGATGATTCGTGATGTGCTGGAATCGGACGCCATCAATGTTGTCGTTAAAGAGAATTCCCTGTCACAGGCACTGCAGTCGCTTTCCCAAAAACCGGCTGTGGTCATCACGGACAGCCAGGCTTTCCACGCGGTCGCAGCGGCTGTGCCGCAGGACATTCCGCTGACCTCTTTTTCCATTCTAATGGCACGGTACAAAGGCTTCTTGAAAATTGCCGTACAGGGTGCTTCCGCCATCAGCCGCCTGCAGGACGGCGATACCGTGCTTATCTCAGAGGGCTGCACACATCACCGTCAGTGCAATGATATCGGCACGGTGAAGCTGCCGCGCTGGTTGGAAAAATTCACTGGCAAAGAGATAAAAATTGTTACCAGTTCCGGCACCACTTTTCCGGAGGACCTTTCCCCCTACGCGTTGGTGCTGCACTGCGGCGGCTGTATGCTGAATGCGCGGGAAGTAAGATACCGTATGAAATGCGCCGCTGACCAAGGCGTTCCTATTACAAATTACGGCGTTGCCATTGCCTACATGAATGGAATCCTGCGGCGCAGCCTCGGTCTGTTTCCGGATATTCTAACTCTTCTGGATACGGCCGAATCCCCCAAAAGTATTGAATCGCTTTCATAGACAAAAAGCCGCCGCCCACGCATTTCACATGGGCCAGCGGTTTCTTTTATCCGTAAATACAATATAGAAAATCAATTTGCCTGTAGGTAGCTTTCCGCTTCGGCGATTTCTTCTGCCATTGCTTTCTGCCCGGGGGCACCTGCGGTGTTGCGTTTCTCCACACAGGTTGTCAGGCTGATTGCATCGTAAATGTCATCCTGAAAAACGGGGCTGACGGCTTGAAACTCCTCTAGTGTAAAGTCGTCCAGCGCCTTTTGGTGCTGAATGCCGTATAGGACCAGTTTGCCCACCATGCTGTGCGCGTCACGAAACGGCACACCATGCTTGACCAGATAGTCCGCCGCGTCGGTTGCGTTGGTAAAGCCGTGACGGGCGCTGTCCGCCATGCGTTCCTTGTTAAAATGCATGGTGCGCAGCATATCCGCAAACAGACGCACGCATCCCTTTACGGTATCAGCCGCGTCAAACGTCAGTTCCTTGTCTTCCTGCATATCTTTGTCGTATGCCAGCGGAATGCCCTTCATGGTCGTCATCAGTGCGGATAAGGCCCCGTACACCCGCCCTGTCTTGCCTCGTACCAGTTCCGCAATATCCGGATTTTTCTTCTGCGGCATGATGCTGCTGCCGGTACTGTAACGGTCGTCAATCTCGACGAAGCGGTACTCGTTGGAGTTCCACAAAATGACTTCCTCGCAAAAGCGGCTCAGGTGCATCATGACCATGGACAGCGCCGAAAGAAATTCCAGCAGATAATCCCGGTCTGAAACGGAATCCATGCTGTTGCGGGTTGGGCCGTCAAAGGCCAGCAGTTCGGCCGTGTAGGCACGGTCCAGCGGGTAGGTAGTCCCTGCCAGCGCACCGGCACCCAGCGGGCACAGGTTCAGCCGCTTTTTCACATCCGACAGACGGCCGCGGTCGCGGCGGAACATCTCGAAGTAGGCGCCCATGTGGTGGGCCAGCGTGGTCGGCTGTGCCTTTTGCAGATGCGTAAAGCCAGGCATAAAGGTATCGGCATTTTCTTTCATCAGCTTTAAAAGCGTTTCCAGCAATTCTTTTAGTTCGCTGTCAATATTGCCGATTTCGTCGCGCACATACAGCTTCATATCCAGTGCAACCTGGTCGTTGCGGCTGCGGCCGGTGTGCAGTTTTTTGCCGGTGTCACCGATACGCGCAATGAGGTTCGCCTCCACAAAGCTGTGCACGTCCTCATACTCGTCGGTCATAGGTAGCGTGCTGTTTTCCGCATCGGCCAGAATGCTTTGCAGTCCCCGCAGGATGTCGGTGCACTCCTGCTGTGTCAGGATGCCCTGCTTCTCCAGCATTTTGGCGTGTGCGCAGCTTCCTTGAATGTCCTGCGGCAGCAGCCGCCGGTCAAAAGAAAAAGATGCGTTGAACGCATAAGCGAGCTTGTCTGTTTGGCGGGTAAATCTGCCGCCCCATAACTGTGCCATACTGCCTGCCCCCTGCTTTTTTCAGGAAAGAAACAGTTTCCCCTTATCGGCTGGAAATCGACTCTTCCCATTTTGTATATTTATGCTTTGAGTTTACCATGTTCTCATTAAAAATGCAATTTCGCAAAAATTTGACCTTCATGAAAAATCATGTTATGCTGAATTTAATTCTATTCTGCTAAAGAAACAGCAGAAAAAGGAGGAGTTATACCATGCGCATACAAGACCTGCTGAGCCCGGCTGCCTGTGACCTGGAAGCCCATGTAAGCACAAAGCGGGCTGCGCTGGAACACCTGCTGCGGCTGATGGAGCATACCGGCTGCATTGCTGATGAAAAAGCTTTTCGTGAAAATGTATTGGAGCGGGAATCTTCGGTTTCCACCGGCTGTGAGGGGCTGGCCATTCCGCACGGCCGCTGTGCGGCAGTTCTGCATCCCGCTCTGGCGGTCATGCGTGTAAAAGAAGGCTGTCCTTTTGATGCACTGGACCAAAAACCCGTATACCTTTTTTTCCTGATTGCCGCACCGGACGGCAGTGCGCATATGCAGCTTTTAAGCCGTTTGGCGCAGCTTTTGATGGACAAGTCCCTTGTACAGAGCCTGCTGGCCGCACCGGACTATGCCGCATTCTGCCATACACTGGACCTTGCGGAAACGGCCGATGAGCAGCGGTCCGCCGAAACAAAGCATAGCGGCAGTTATACGGTTGTCGCTGTAACCGCCTGTCCACTGGGCGTAGCCCATACCTATATGGCCAAGCGCAAACTTTGTGCCACTGCGGATAAGATGGGTATTTCCCTAAAAGTGGAAACGCACGGTGCGTGCGGTGTGGAAAGTAAACTGACGGAAGCGGAAATCGCCGGCTGCCGCGGTGTCATTGTTGCCGCCGACCGCGCCCTAAATCTCACCCGCTTCGCTGGAAAGCCTCTGCTGCGGGTTCCGGTTTCGGATGGTATTCACCGGCCAAAACAGCTGTTGGCACTGGCCTCCAAAGGCAAGGCTCCGGTTTACCACCCGGACGATGCCGCATCCGCTTCACTGCCCTCGCCCCACCATCACATTGGGCACTGGCTTTATAGTGCCCTGATGAGCGGTGTGTCGCATATGCTGCCCTTTGTTTTCTGCGGCGGTGTTTTAATGGCACTCTCTTTCCTGCTGGACAGCGTTTTTACACCCGGCGCCGCCGGATACAGCGGCATTGGCAGCCATTCCGCCGTAGGTCCCCTGTTCCGGCTTTTGGGACAGATTTCGCTTTCCCTGATGCTGCCCGTCCTTTCGGCCTTTACCGCAATCGGCATTGCCGACCGGCCGGGGCTGATGCCGGGGCTGGTTGGCGGGTATCTGGCCGCCTTCGGATACTGCTGGCAGGACGGCCGGCTGGTCAGCAGCCAAACCAGCGGCCTTGCCATTACCAGTTCTGGATTTGTCGGTGTCATCGCCGCCGGGTTCGTCGGCGGGCTGATGGTACTGGGGCTAAAAAAACTAAGTTCTCATCTTTCCGATACCGTCAGTACGGTCGTATGGCCGATGCTTCTTTACCCGCTGCTCGGTACGCTGGGGATTGGGCTTGTTTGTCTGCTGGTACTGGACCCGATGTGTTCGCAGCTGAATCTGTGGGCCAGTGGATTTTTAGCAGAACTGAACCTCAGCACAAACCCCTCGGTGGATATATGGGTAGGCGCTCTGCTGGCCTGCATGATGGCGGCAGACTTAGGCGGTCCTATCAACAAAGCCGCTTATTTATTTGGCACGGCGGCACTTATCTCCAACGGAAGTGCCGCCCCCAGCAGTATTATGGCAGCCGTTATGGCCGGCGGCATGGTACCGCCGCTGATGATGGGGCTGTGCACCACTTTCTTCCCCCGTCTCTTTACGAAAAAAGAGCAGCAGCTACGCCTTTCTTCCTATTTGACCGGTGCCTGTTTCCTTACAGAAGGGGCTATTCCCTTCGCGGCGGCGGACCCGCTGCGGGTACTGCCCTCTTGTATGGCGGGCTCGGCACTGGCAGGCGCACTGTGTATGCTGTTCCGCTGCCGCCTTTCTGCGCCATACGGCGGCATCTTTGTGGTGCCACTGATGCAGGGGGCACCACAGTTCTTGCTGGCGCTGGGCATTGGCAGCGCTGCCGGTATGTTCTTGCTGGCTTTTCTCAAAAGTGCTCACTTCGCAAAACGAAAGGATGCAGCACTCGCCGTTTCCTGTTCTTCTGCGGAAGCAAAATCTTAAATACATTTTTGTCCCTATACGAAAATACCGCAGAGCCTTTCCTCACTGGAAAAGGTTCCGCGGTATTTTTTTGTTTGGATATTTTACTGGACTGCCTTTGCGGCCGTAACCACCGCATCTACATCCGTGCTGTTTGCCAGTCCCAGCGTCACACCATCCGCTGTAACCAGATACCGCCGGCTGCCGGAAGCGTAGAACGCATAGGTATGGTGTACCTTCGTGTCAAAGCCGCTGACCGTCAGCATCCACGCCGGTGTACCGGAAGGCTTCGCACTGCTGGCCTCCAGCACTTTCAGCGCGGCCGCTTTATCAAAGAAGCTGCTGTAAGTGCTTTCCGTTTTCACCTTTTTGCCGTTGCACACGGTAGAATAGGTATAGGAAGGAACGTCCTCCGTGGAGGAGCTTTCGTTCTTCGTGCGGGAAATAACCATACTGTAAACCGCGCTGCCGCCTTTCAGCGTAACGCCGGCCAAATCGTTCCGCTCGTTTTCCAAAACCGTAGTACGCTGCAGGTCAAAAGCCTTTTGTGTCAGCCACGTCAGGTTGCTGCTTTCCACCAGATAAACCACACGGCCGCCCTTCATCATAACATAATAGGTTCCGCTGGTCTTTTCCGCACCGACCAGCAGTGTCCCGCTTCCGGAAGTGGACGTATAGGCAAGTTGTGAAATTGGCTTATCCAGTCCGTAAGTCTTCAGCTGCGCGGCAGTTGGGTCCAGCGCCTCCGCGCTGGAAGCGCTGACCGCAGCTGCGGCATTGGCGAGGATTTCCACTTTGCCGCTGTCCGCCGGGCAGCCGTTTACCTGCCACCCACTGCCGGAACGAACCAGATGGAACGCGCCGTTCTGGTTGGTCACATCAATTTTTTGGAATGCCGCACTCATGTCCGCCGTGTCTGAAGAAGTATCAGAGGAAGCGGAAGGCAGGGAAACGCTGGTCACCTGTTTGGAAAGGTAAGCTGGAAGCCCCTGCAACAGCTCATCCGCAATGCCCGCCGTATAGACGGTGTCTTTCCCCTGCAGCATGACATAGTGTGCCGAGGAGTCCAGCGGTGTTGCGCTGCCGACCAGCAGGGTGATTTTTTTGCCGTCCTTAAATGTGCTGGTAATTGTCGCTGTCGGATTTTTTAGGCCATAGTCCGCCAAGGAACCGCTGGATGCACCGAGGTTCTTCACCGCGGTCAGGCTGTAGCCGTCCTGTGCCGCTGTACTGATAGTATCGGCAGTTGTAGACATACCGCTCAGCTCCTGAATGCGGAAAACGACCTTGGAAGAGGCTGTGGAAGAAGTGCTGCTGCCGGAAGGAGCTGCCGCCGCGGAGCTAGCTGCTTTTGCGGTGGCCTCTTTATCCGGAACAATGGTGTAGCCGCCCGCCGTATTCTTTACGGACATGCTGACAAGGTCACTGTCCTTGTAACTGTAAAGCGTAGCTGTGTTGTCCGAAGAATCGGAGGAGGAGCTGCTGCTGGAAGGTGAAAAATGCAGCCATGCCAGTGCTCCGGCAAGCCCTGCCACACAAATCAGCAGAACAATCAGTACACGCTTGGGGTGCCTCATTACAGTTTCCTCCTTTTACGATACACCACGATTCCCGCCACAAACAGGCAGACCGGAATGATAACAGTAAAGACGCCAAAGCCAAGCAGCAGGCTGGAAGCACTGGACAGCTTAATGTCCATCGCATTGGTCTGCACCGGTGTAACCGTTACCGCGCCGGTGCCGTTTGTTCCGGTCAGATACCGGGCAAGGTCCGCGCACCAGTTTCCGTTTGAATAGGTATTCGTGTTGATAATGCCATCGGCAAAGAAAGCGGAGCTGCCGCATACGGCGACATTGGCATTGACCTTTTTGCCTTTCACTGTTAAATTCTTCTGTGCAGCGGCGGCGAGGACCGAGGCTTCCTGTGTTTTGCCGGAAGCAGAAGCACTGGTATCCGACGTACCCACCGAATAGGAAGTGCTGCCGGACTTAACCAGCGCACTGGTGGTGACACCGCTCACCTCAGAAAGCGTCATGCTCTGCGAAATTGGCATTAGAAGGTCATTGTAAGTAGTGTTCGCCTTATTCAGTGTGACGCCGGTCTGGGCCTCCGCCAACAGATAAGACGGTTGTTCCATGACATACTTGCTGTCGTCTGATTCCATTACCACGCGGTGCTGCAGGGTAATGCCCCATTCTTTGAGGAAAGAAGCCAGCTTTGGCATCTGTGTTGGGTCTATAACGTTGGTTGTCAACAGCAGACCTCGGTCACTGGTGCTGCTGGAAGAGGACAGGAACGCGTCCAGCTTTTCGATTTCCGCATCGGTATAGTCCGTTTTCGGCGCACCGATAAAGATAAGGCGGGCGCTGTCCGGAATTTTGTCCGTCAAAAGGTTGAATTCCTTTGTCTGGAAGTTGTTGCTGGTGCAGACCTTCTTAACCGCTGTAGTATCCAGCTGTTCCTCATGGCCGGTTGCAAACGCAACGATTGGCAGTGTTTCGGCGCCTGCATTGCTGAGACCAGCGGCCAGCGCGTCACCCACCTGTGTGTACACCTGCTGGGCACCGCTGGTGCTGTCACTTTGAATATCAAACATATCCGTTAGCTTGACAACATAGGAACGTTTCGCTGTCTGCACTACCACATCGCCGGAGGTAATCTGCTCGCTGGTGAACTGGTTCACAAACGTGGGGTCCTTGTCCAAATCCTTGTAGGTAACCGAAATTTTATGGTTGCGCTCGGCCATCTTGCCCGCGATAACCCCTACCTGGCTGTACTTAATATTGTAGGAAGAGAGAATCTCGTTATTCTTGACCTGTTCCTCCGTACCAAGAATAATGAGTTTGGTGTCCTGCTGCATGCCGTCCACCACTTTTTTCACGCTGGTACTCAGGGAATTGACACTACCGGTGGACAGGTCAATATTCATGCTGGGATAACGGCCGCTCAGCGATGACATCAAGACATTTACAAGAACCAGCACTACCAGCCCCAGCGCCGTAATGGCGCTGGCCACTGTGCCGTGCCGGAACCGCTGGGAACGCATTTGCTGCCGCAGCGGGACACGGTTCTTCTTCTGTTCCTTTTTCTCTTCTTTTGCGGTGCGGCGCTTGTTTTCCTTTGCCTGTTCCGCCGTCTGCTTTTCTTTATCCTTCACATACACTGATTTTTTCAGCTCAACAGGTTTGTTCTGTTTTTCTTCTTTCATCTGCTGTGTGCCTCCCCTCAGTTCCAGCGGCGGCTCTCAAGCCGCCGGGCGGTCAGAAACAGCAGCGCCGCTGTCACAGAAACAAAGAACACCACTGCGCTGATGTCAAATATGCCGGACGTAAACTGTTTATACCGGCTGGAAAAAGAAATCCACGAAACGACGGCGGAAAAAGCCGTATTGTTCACCGCGCTGGCCACGGAATCAATGACCATCAGCAGAACTGCAATTCCCAGGCTGCCGATTGCCGCAATAATGGGGTTTTCTGTCAAAGACGAAATGAAAATGCCGATTGCCGTCATAGCCGCCCCATACAGCAGTGCCCCTATGTATTCGCCGAAAATCATGGCCCAGTTCGGTGAACCGGAAAAGGTCAGCACTACTGCTGGAATGAGTGACAATGTCATTGCCAGGAAAAAGATGAAAAATGCCCCGACAAACTTGCCCATGACAATGCCCATGGTACTGACCGGTGCAGTCAGCAGCGCCTGGTCTGTTTTCGTGCGGCGCTCTTCACTGAAGGTCCGCATAGTCAAAATCGGGATAATCAGCATACACCAGATGAACATATTGCCGTATACATACGAAATATTGGCAGAGCTGCCGGAAAGGAACACCTGCGTGTAGAAAAAGCCGAACAGCGCCAAAATGACTCCCAGGCAGACATATGCAACCGGAGAATGGAAATATTGTTTCAGTTCTTTTTTGGTTACTGCGCCCATCTCAATTCTCCCCCTTCCGGGTATCTGCATCGTCCGCTTTTTCCGCGGCCTTTTCTTCTTTGCGGGAAAGTTCGTCGTTTGTTTCGGGTACCCTGCAGTCCACAACATCGGCTGCAGCCGCACGCATGCGGCGACTGTGGTCTGCGTCCTCTTTTTCGGCCTGCTTGTCCGCACCGGACGTTACCCGCAGGAAGATATCCTCCAGGGTATTGCGCCGCGGCGACATGGCCAGCATTGGCCAGTGTTTGTCACAGCACAGCTGAAACACCTCGCGGCGGACATCATCGCTTTCATCCAGTGAGTATTTCTGTACACCGGGTTCGCTTTCCCCTTCCGCCCGCACGGTTTCCACATGCGGCAGCGCCTGCAGCGCTTTTTTCGCTTCTTTTTCGGGCGCTTCTATCTCGGTCATCAGCCGCTGCGGCTCCACGCTTTTGGCCAGTTCTTCCTGTGTGCCGTCTGCTGCCAGACGGCCGTTGTTAATAATGAGAATGCGTCCGCAGGTAGCCTCCACTTCCTGCAGAATGTGGGACGAAAGAATCACGGTGTGGCTTTTCCCCAAAGTTTTAACTAAATTGCGTATTTCAATAATCTGTTTGGGGTCCAGTCCAACGGTGGGTTCGTCCAAAATCAGCACCGGCGGGTCGCCCAGCAGTGCCTGTGCCAGCCCAACACGCTGGCGGTAGCCCTTGCTCAGGTTGCCAATCAGGCGCGTATAAACATGGTCAATGCCCGTTAGTCGGCATATTTTTCCGATATGCTCTTTTTTGGACCGCTTTACTTTTTTTAGGTCGTAAATAAAGTCCAGATATTCCTCCACGGTCATATCCATATACAGCGGGGGCAGTTCTGGCAGATACCCAATGCAGCTTTTCGCCGCATCGGCATCGTCCAGCACATCATGTCCCTCTATGGAAACGGTACCGCTGGTGGCCGAAAGGTAGCCTGTTAAAATATTCATTGTGGTGGACTTTCCGGCGCCGTTCGGCCCCAGGAACCCCACAACGCCGCTGCCCTCCACCGTAAAGCTCATGTCCGACAAAGCTGTGTTCCGGCCGTACCGTTTAGTGAGGTGGCTGACTTCGATCATCTGTTCCCAACTCCTTTTGCTGTTGTTCTGCACGCCTGCCGGCGGGCATTCTGCTGTCATTTTTGCAGTATCTGTTTAGTATATCTTTGGTTTCTGAACTTTGTGTGAAGTTTACGGCGGATGCGGCAGTCCTTTTTACGCAGGGTTTCTTTGGGATAGGCGGCAGGTATAGGCATGAAAAGTGCATTAAAATTTATAAAGTCCTGCAAATTTTATCACTTTGCTTGACGAAACTGCACCTTTGCGGTTACAATGATACAAACCCGCCAAAGACGTCCCCTACCGGCGGCTGCCGCAGGCTGTGTTTCTTTTCAGTGTCTTATATTTAGAGGAGGTATATTCTTATGGCCGTTGTCAAACCGTTCCGTGCGCTGCGCTATACCCAAAAAGCCGGCGACATCGCAAAGCTCACCTGCCCGCCCTATGATATCATCAGCGAAGAGCAGCACAGCTCGTTTCTTGCCGAAAGCCCGTACAACATCATCCGGCTGGAACTGCCCCGCGGCGAAAATCCTTATGCCGCGGCCGGCGCTCTGCTGAAAAACTGGGAGGCCGGCGGCATTCTGCAGGAAGATACGCAGCCCGGCCTTTATATTTATGAGGAAGAATTTAAAGCTAGTGAAAAGACCTACCGCATTAAGGGTGTCATCTGTCGCGTAAAGCTGGAACCTTTTGAGCGCGGTGTCATTCTGCCGCACGAGGAAACCCTCAGCAAGGCAAAAGAAGACCGTTTCCACCTCATGCAGACCACTTACTGCAACTTCAGCCAGATTTATTCCCTGTATATGGACCCGCAGCATACTACCCGCGCCCGGCTGGATGCCCTGAGCCGCGACACGCCCCGCTATGAATTTTCGGACGGCACTGTCACACACCGCCTGTGGCTGGTAAATGACCCGGTCGCCATTTCCGCTATCTGTGCGGATTTTGAAAGGCGCCGCCTGTATATTGCCGACGGCCACCACCGCTATGAAACTGCCCTGAATTTCCGCAACTGGTGCCGCGACCAAGGTGTCATTTCCAATGAACCGGACTACTGCATGATGATGCTTGCGGATATGGAAGACCCCGGTCTGGTCGTATTTCCGACACACCGCCTCATCCATGGACTTCCCGGCTTCAATCGGGAAGCACTGCTGGACGGCTGTCGCGACCAGTTCCAAATTGTACATATCCCCGGCGTACAGGCAATCTCCGAAAAGCTCGCCGACTGTTACGCTTCCGGTCAGAAAGCCTTCGCCTGCTACTGCGGCGGCGATGAATGGGACCTGCTGGTCCTCAAGGACCTTGCCGATATGGACGCAGCCCTGCCAGACAAATCCGCTGCCAGCCGCGGGTTGGACGTCAGCGTTCTGCATACCCTGATTCTGCAGAAAGTACTGGGCATTGACAAGGAAAACATGGCAAAGCAAATCAACCTTTCCTACACCCGCGATATGGACGAAGCGATTTCCAGCGTACAGAAGGGCGAAAGCCAGTGTGCCTTCCTGATGAACCCCACGCGCGTCACTGAAATCCGCGACGTAGCGGCCGCCGGTGAAAAGATGCCACAGAAATCCACTTACTTTTATCCCAAGCTGATTACCGGCCTTGTTATGAATCAAATGGACATTCTGTGCTGAATGCGCCTATTTTTGCAGGCATTTTGTGTATGGCCTGCAAAAATTTTATGGTTTTATGTCACTAAATTGCAAAAGGATATTGACGTTTTGATTTTTTCATAATATAATCAGTTTCAAACATCATCAGTTGATGCACACGGAATGTACATGTATGACAATGCAGCACAAGGGGGTGTTTGCAGTGGCCAGCGGTGCAGAAATCATGGTACGGTGCCTGGAGAAAGAAAACATCCACGTGGTTTTCGGTTATCCGGGTGCGGCAATCTGTCCATTTTATGACTGTCTCGGTTCGTCTTCCCTCCGCCATGTTTTAGTACGGGAAGAACAGGACGCCGCTCATATGGCCAGCGGCTATGCACGCTCCTGCGGAAAAACAGGCGTATGCGTAGCAACCTCCGGCCCCGGTGCAACAAACCTCATCACCGGCATTGCCACTGCTTACATGGACTCTGTTCCGCTGGTGGTCATTACGGGACAGGTCAACTCCTGGCTGCTGGGCCGTGACGTGTTTCAGGAAGCAGATATTACAGGCGCATGTGAAAGCTTCGCCAAGCATAGCTACCTTGTGAAAGATGCCGCCGAGCTGCCGCGCATTTTTAAGGAGGCGTTCCATATTGCCTCCACCGGCCGGCCTGGTCCGGTGCTCATTGATGTACCTACCGATATACAAAATCAGGAAGTGTCCGAGTGGCACTATCCTGAGAAAGCCATTATCCGCGGCTATAAACCGAGCACGCAGGGCCACGCCCTGCAGGTAAAAAAAGCACTGAAAGCCATTGCCGATGCGGAACGTCCCATTATCTGCTGCGGCGGAGGCGTGGTGTCGGCGAATGCCCGTGATGAGATGATTGCCTTCGCCCGCAAAAGCGGAATTCCGGTATGCGCCACTATGATGGGAATCGGCGTGATGCCGATGGACAGTGACCTGTACCTCGGCATGATTGGAATGCACGGACGGGAAAACGCCAACCTGACCATGCAGCAGGCCGACCTGGTGATTCTGTGCGGTGCCCGTGTGGGCGACCGCGCGGTTTCCGCTCCGAAGCAAATTGCAGAACAGGCAAAAATTATTCATATTGATATTGACCCGGCGGAAATCGGAAAAAATATGCCGGTGGATGTTCCCATTGTCGGCGATGTCCGGCAGGTTCTCAAAAGTTTGACCGAACAGGTAACCGACACAGTTCCGGAAGCGTGGAAGCAAAAAGTGGTGGACTACAAAAAGCAGTTTCCGCCGCGCGGTGAACCGCGGGATGACTTTGTTGAGCCCCGTGTGTTTATCCGTGACTTATCCGCGATGATGGAAGAAAAAGCGATTCTGGTTGCCGATGTTGGCCAAAACCAAATCTGGGCGGCACGCAACTTCAACGTGAAAGAGGGCCGCTTTTTAACCAGCGGCGGCCTCGGCACCATGGGGTATGCCATTCCGGCCGCTGTCGGTTCCAAAATGGCCAAGCCCCACCGGCAGGTTGTGGCGGTGTGCGGCGACGGCTCCTTCCAAATGTCCATGTGTGAACTGGGTACGCTGATACAAACCGGTATAAATATTAAAATCATTATCATGCAGAACGGTATGCTCGGCATGGTAAAAGAATTTCAGGACAGGCTGTATGGCGGACATCATATTGGCACTGTGCTGGAAGGCGGTGTGCCCGATTTTGTCAAACTTGCAGAAAGCTACGGTATCCGCGCTTCTCTGGCCAGCAGCAATGCTGAGGCCAAAGCGCAGGCTGCACAAATGCTTTCCTGTGACGCGCCTTACATTCTGGTGTGCAGGGTAGACCCCTCCACACCCAGCATTTAGGGAGGGCGGAAACAATGAAACATACGCTTTCTGTTTTGGTGGAAAACCAGCCGGGCACCCTTTCCAAAGTGGCAGGGCTTTTTTCCCGGCGCGGCTTCAACATCGACTCTCTTGCAGTCGGTGTGACAGAGGACCCTGCCGTTTCCCGCATGACCATTGTGGTGAACGGTGACGAGCACATGGTTGAGCAGGTAGAAAAGCAGCTAAATAAGCTGATTCAGGTCATTAAGGTACGCGTGCTGGAACCCGGCCATTTCATTTCACGGGAGCTTTCCTTAGTAAAGGTAAACTGCCGTACCCCGGACCGCGGCGACGTCATGAAGATTGCGGAGCTTATGCAGGCACGCATTGTGGACGTAACCACCACAACGCTGACACTGGAGTTTTGCGATACAGACGAACGCACCGCTACCCTGCTGGCCCTATTGCGGCCCTTCGGCTTTAAAGAAGTCGTACGGGCCGGTGCCATTGCCGTTGAAAAAGGCAGCAAATAAATCATTCCTTTTGTCAACCCAACTCTTTCCAGAGCTTCTCAAGCTGAGGGGGAGCACCCAGCTCTGACGGGGGCAAGTCTTGGTTTAAGTGCTCCAGGAGTTCCGTTATATACTACATTTTCTTACAACAGTAAGATAAGGAGGAACAGAATAATGCCAAAGATCTATTACGACGCAGACTGCGACATCAACGTACTGAAAGGAAAGACTGTGGCCGTCATTGGCTTCGGTAGCCAAGGCCATGCACACGCGCTTAACCTGCGCGACAGCGGTGTCAACGTCATTGTTGGTCTGTATAAGGGCAGCAAGCGCTGGGGACATGTGGAAAAAGACATGGGATTCAAGGTTATGACCACTGCAGAAGCTACAAAGGCTGCTGACATTATTATGGTTCTGGCCCCGGATGAGAAACAGTCTCAGATTTATAAGGACGACATTGCACCGTATCTGACCTCTGGCAAGGCACTTGCCTTCGCACATGGCTTTAACATTCATTACGGCCAAATCGTTCCGCCGAAGGATGTAGATGTCTTTATGATTGCCCCGAAGGCTCCGGGTCACACTGTGCGCAGTGAGTTCGTCGAAGGCAAGGGCACCCCGGCACTGATTGCCGTCTATCAGGACGCTTCCGGTCACTGCCAAGACATCGCGCTGGCTTACGGCGCAGCACTGGGCGCCGCACGCGCTGCTCTGATGGAAACAACCTTTAAAATTGAAACCGAAACAGACCTGTTCGGCGAGCAGGCTGTCCTTTGCGGCGGTGTAACTGCCCTGATGAAGGCCGGCTTTGAAACTCTGGTAGAGGCTGGTTATCCGCCGGAGAATGCTTACTTCGAGTGCATTCATGAAATGAAATTGATTGTTGACCTGATTTATACAGGCGGCTTCAGCTTCATGCGCTACTCCATCTCTGACACCGCTGAATATGGCGATTATGAGACTGGCAAACGCATCATCACCCCTGAAGTGAAAGCTTCCATGAAACAGGTCCTCAATGAAATCCAGGATGGTACATTTGCTTCCAAGTGGATTGCCGAAAACAAGAACGGCCGCTGCCACTTCAACGCATGCCGCAAGATGAGCGCAGAACATCAGCTGGAGAAAGTTGGTTCCGAGCTGCGCAAGATGTATTCCTGGAACAACAAGAACGACAAATACGCCGACTAATCGGTTTTACAAAAAGGCCGTACGGGGAACTGTTTCCCTGTACGGTTTTTCTCTGTATTCCCTTATTTTTTCTATATTTTCCATTTGTTTCATATAGAATATATAGAATAATAAAATATAAAAGAGCATTGTTCCTTTTTACAGTTTTCCCACACGAAAGGAGAAATCATTATGAACTGGCAACGTTCCATTCTGAAGGACAACGCAAAAATTTCCCTACACAACTGTTACTGGGTAAGCTTTGCTGTTTCGTTGGTGGCAACGCTGCTGAGCGGCGGTATTTTTTCCATATACAGCTCTTTTCAGCATCTAGTTAAAAAGCTGCACGACTTCCAAGACGGCCTTTTCTTGCGGAATGAATGGAGTGGGGCTGACTTTTCATGGCACCACAGCTTCGGCTTCTTCCCAACGATTTCTTCCATTCTGGCCCTGCTGACACTGCTGGTCGCCATTTTTATCGGCGCAGCTATGATGGTAGGTGCCAGCCGCTACTACCTGCACAAACGCTTTGGTGACACCCACTTCTCCACTCTGTTCAGCGGCTTTCAGCAGAGCTGGGGGAACACCGTCGGCGTTCTTTTCACGACCAATCTTTTTATTTTTTTGTGGAGCCTATTGTTTATCGTTCCGGGCATTGTAAAGCGCTATCAGTATTATTATGTAGATTTTCTGCTGGCAGACAATCCCAGCTTGACCGGAAAACGCGCACGGGAAATCAGTTGGATGCTGTCAGACGGTGAAAAAGGGCGCCTTTTCCTGTTTGACCTTTCCTTTTTCTGGTGGTATATACTGGTGGGGTTGACCAGCCTGATAACGCTGGGCCTGAGCGTATCTTTCCTGATGCCTTATGTGGAAAGCGCCCGTGCAGAACTGTACATTTATGTACGTGACCGCGCGATTCAAATGAACCAGCTGAATCCCGCCGAGCTCTGCCTGCAGCCGGCGAACAGCCAGCCGCAGTAAACAAAAAGTATTCCTTATTCTGACTGACATACAGCTATGAGAAACTGCTCCGTATCCCGCACCTTTGAAAGCGTGCGGAACACGGAGCAGCGTTCTGTCATTTCAACGGATTATTTATGTTTGAATATTTGTTTTACAGCATTCAGCTCTTCACGGCTTGGTACCAGCAGACGAACAAACGGTGTATGGGAGTATCTGCAAAAAATAACGATACTGGAAAGCCCCTGCACCGTCAGAGAAATAGAGGTGGACAGTGCCACGCCGTTAATGCCAAGCAACGGAATAAAAATCAGGCACGCTACACAGTTGGAAGCGACACCCAGCGCAGTGGGCAGGATATTAAGCTCCGGCCGACCGTAGGCAGCTATGGAATTGCCCAGCACCTTGGAATAGGAAATAAAGATGGAGCCGACAATGAGGTATGACAGCGGTGCCAGCGCTCCCGTATACATTGGAAACAGCCACGGCACAAAAACATTTGCCATCCACAGAATCAGCAGTGCCGCCACCGTTGTTACATAGGTAACCATCTTCGTAGATATCAATGTTAGGTGCAGTTTGTCTTTCTGCTCACTCATAGCCGCAATGCGGCTCATAATGACCTGGCTGACCGCATCCGGCAGAATCCACACCTGCTGCATAATGGTAAATGCCGTAGAGTAGACGCCAAGGTTTTTAATGCCAAACTTTCCTTGTACAATATAGGTACCGAGGAATGTATTGATGTAGGTCAGGACGTTGCTGACATGGGCTTTCAGGCTGTACTTAATCATGGAGTTAGCCGGTACCGGATAATCATCGTCCGGTGCAGGCTTAGGCCGCGGACCGTTCCAGCGGCGGATACACACTAGACCAAATACAATCATTCCGCAGGAAATGGCTACGGTTCCCCAAATCCAAATGCTTGCCGATGGTCGGAATGCAATGTAAAGGGCTAAAATCATTGCCAAAATTCGCTGCAGCAGGTTAATCATATTAAAGGACTTAAACTTATTTTCACCGCGCAGCACACCGGTACACAGGTTCAGCACCAGGGAACTCAGCGCATAGACTACAATCGCCACCAAAAACGGCGACGGTGTCTTGTTGAAAAACGAACTTTTTCGCAGTGCAATCAAAATTGCCGTGCCAATAACCGCAATCACCACGAAAATGACTGCTCCCAGTTTTACAATGGGCTTCCGGGTATTTTCAATCTTATATCGCGCGACGAAATAAATAATAGAGGCCGCTACGCTTAACCCAATGATGGTATAAAAGCCGCCGCCCCAGTTCTGCACCGCATTGTAGTAACCTTTTATGGTTGGGTCCACCCGGCGAAGCACTACAATAGAGGAAATGAGTGCCAGCACCGCACCAAATGCATTGGTTCCAAACGTGTTGAGAGAATCCCGCACCACATCGCTGTGAATTCTTCTGTCTTTTTTCTTCATATTGTCTTCATACTCCATATTCGCTGTTTCATAAAGAACATGGAGAATATTATACCATTCTTTTGGTCAGATAACAATGATGTTTACTGAACGAAAGCCGCCACTTTCTTTTTCATCTGCAGACGGTCCAGTGCACGTGCCGCCAGCAGATAAATAACCGCACTGGCAGCTGCCTGCACCAAGTTTGCCGGAATTTCCACCAGCGGTGAAACCATGCTGTGCATCAGGAACGCCTCTGTCAGGTAGTAGCCGCCAACACAAATGGCGCCAGCCGCAATGGTAGCAAGGGCATTGCGCCGTGTCAGCAGCTTGGCACCGGCCGTGGAAAAGCACAGCGCCATCGCCGATTTAATCAGCAGTGTCGGCAGGGCATACACTAGGCTGCCCGTCAGTGCATCCGACATTGCCTCCCCTATTCCGGCGGCTGCCACCGCATACGGTGCGGGCAGCATACTGGCCGCCAAATAGACGAAAGCGTCACCCAGATGGATATAGCCGCCGGTTGCCGGCGTTGGAATATGCAGAATATAAGCCGTCACTACAAAAATGAGTGCGCCAAACAGCGCAGCCATAACACCAAGATGCAGGGATTTGTTTTTCACAGGGAACCACTTTCCTTTCTCTACAGGCCTGTTTCAGTCTCCCGCACTTTTCGTGGGAACAGGATTTTCCTTATCATAGCGGAAAACTGGAATGTTTAAAATAGACAGTCTATAAAAAAATAAGAGGTACAGTTTACATATACCGTTCTGAAAATATCTTGTGCTTCCGATTTTTAAAAAATTTGTCACTGAAAAGATTCCATGCTATAATAAGATAATTATAATATTTTGAACTTGAACAAAACAGGAGGTGGACCCATGACAGCAGAACAGCTGAATGCGCGCAGCACATGGCGCAATACGCTGCTGTTTGGCTCGGGCAGTATTCTTCTTATCCTGGCGAATCTGCTGCGGCTGTCCGGCAATTCGTACTCAACTGGTGCAGTATATCTGCTTTTCGCCGCAAATGTCGCTCTAAATGTTGCTATTCTTTGGGACCTCTGCAGCCATATCCGGCGGGACTTCCCCATGCTGGTCTTTGTCATTTCCTTTGATATTCTGCTGCTGGGGCGTGTTTATATTGCTTTCTTGGCAAAGGACCCCGATTATCTGCTTTATAATTTGGAAGCGAATTCTTACGAAAATCTCTTTTCGGCGCTGCAGATTGTTACCTTCGCACTTCTTTTTGTCTACGCCGGGTACAAGCTGTCGGCACCGTTGTTTTTCCATCGGGAAAAAGCACTGGAAAAACATGACCCCTCTGTATTCCACCGCAGCCAGCTTACACCACTGATTCGTCAAATCAGCATCATTATGCTGATTATCAGCTCGCTGGCATTTTTCTATGTCCTGCTGCAGAGCATTCTGGTTGTGCTGCGGTACGGGTACCTCGGTTCCTATACAAAAGACTTAGACAGAAGCGTGCCGTCGGTTATCAGCCGGCTTTCCATGTTCTTTGTGCCGTCTTTTGCCGTATTTCTGGCCACGCTGCCGGACCTCTGCCAGCTGAGGCTGCCGCTTTTTGTTTACGGGATTTATATGCTCTCCTCCCTGATGACCGGCCGGCGCAACACTTTTGTCTGCGAAGCGCTGATGCTTTTGATTTACTTTTTCCTGCGGGACAGAATCATTCCGAAAGAACAGCGTATTTTCCAGAAAAAACACATTGTGCCGGTCCTCATTGTCATCGCATTGATGATATACTTCCTGGAGATGGTAGCAGAACGGCGCGCAGGTGGAAGCGGACACCGCAATTTGTTCACTGCCCTTTCTAATTTCCTGTATTCACAGGGAGCGACTTATCGGGTTGTTCAACAGATGGTCAACTATTGGGATTATTTTAACCACCAGACTTCCTGGCAGTTTTTGTTCTATCCCTGCACTGAATTTGTACACAACAACGGCCTGCTCAGTTCTATTTTGGGCCTTTCTTCCTTAACGAGCACTCAGAATATTCCGTATGTTATGACCAATTACAACTTTGGTCATGTGCTGACCTTTATGGCGGACCCGTCCCGGTACCTAAACGGCGGCGGCTTTGGGACCTCTTTTGTTGCAGAAGCCTACGTTTCTTTCGGCATGGCGGGCGTTGCCATCGTCAGCGGTTTCTTTGGTGTTGCGTTCCGTTTCTTTGCCACCATGCTCACCCGCTCCTGGCCAGTTCTTGCCCTTAGCTTAATTGCCATAAAGAACCTGGTTTATGTGCCTCGCAACTTTGCCTTATCCTGGGTTTTCAATGTATTCAGCATTACCTACCTGCTTTACTTTATCCTCATTTATCTGGCGGCACTGCTGGTTTCCGGAATTGGCGCGCACCTGCGCCGGTCACGGGGCGGCATTGTTCCCTTCTCTGCAGGAGGTGCTGATCCCACTTGAAGCTATTAATTCTGCTGACGACTTCTTTTCCGTTGGGCAGCGGAGAGGATTTTATCCCCGCCGAGCTGGCGCGGGCTTTCGGTTTTGACCGTATTCTGGTCTGCCCGTGCAGCCCGCAGAAAGGTGCGGTACAGACAAAGTCTCTGCCGGAAGGCTGCGAGCTGGTGCAGCTGCCGCGCCGCAGCCTTGGCCGATCCGCTTATATGCGTCTGCTGCTGCGTTCCGATGTGCGGGCTGAAATTTCCCTGCTGGCAAAGGAAGGGCAGTTAAACGGAGAGCGCACGCATGAGTTATTGTTTTTCGCGAAAAACGCGGTAGAAATTGCCGCGGCACTGACAGAAACAATTTCCGTTCGGCCGGGTGACGAAGTGGTGCTGTACAGCTACTGGCTGTACGACGCGGCGGCGGCCGGCGTGCGTTTTGCCGACTCACTGCGGAAACAGGGCGTCACGGTTCGTCAAATTTCCCGTGCTCATGGGTTTGATATTCACCCGGAACGGCGAAAAAGCGGCTACCTGCCCATGCGCCGCTATCTGTTCCATCATCTTGACCGCATCTGTCCCTGTTCAGAGGACGGCGCGGTGGTCCTGCGGCAACAGGCAGGCCCGGACGCCGGAAAAATCGCCTGTGCCTACCTCGGCACAAACGACAACGGCATTGGGCAGCACAGTCGGGAGCCTTTTCGCCTGCTGTCCTGTTCCTATCTGGTTCCAGTTAAGCGGATTCATCTTTTGATTGCCGCGCTGCAGCAGACCGATTTTCCTGTTGTCTGGACGCACATCGGCTCTGGTCCGCTGGAAAACGAACTGCAGGCAGAGGCTGAAAAGCTGCCTCCAAATGTCACCGTTCAGTTCCTCGGGCAGAAAACGAACGCGGAAGTTCTGGCCTATTACCGGGAACATGCGGTATCTGTGTTTGTCAATGTCAGTTCCAGTGAGGGAATTCCTGTAACCATTATGGAGGCCGCTTCTTTCGGCACACCGGTGGTCGCCACCGATGTCGGCGGCACTCATGAAATTGTAAAAAACGGGGAAAACGGGTTCCTCCTGCCGGCGGACTTTACACCGCAGGCACTGCTGGCCGCTCTGCAGAAAATGCGGAATATGGACGCGGAAGCCTATGACGGATTTTGCCGCAATGCCCGTAAAATCTGGGCGGAAAAATTCAGTGCAGAAAAAAATTACCATGCATTTTATTCGGCCTTGAATGGTGGGAATACATTATGAAATTTCTATATGTAAGCAATGTCAGCAAAGCAAAACAATATGCTGGCATCCTCAAAAAAGTCGCCGGACAGACAGAGGGCGTTGCCCAGCTGGGCTGGGAAGCGCACTATACCTGCGTAGATGGCAGCAGCGTTTTGCTTTGCAGTGCGGACGGCAGCAAGCTACAGCGGAAGGATTTCCCTTCCGGCCTGCGCTGGCACGAACAGCAGCAGTCCATTGCCCGGTGCATCAGTGAATTTGCCGCGGACGGCTGCTATGATGCCGTATACATTAAAGGCTTTCTGGCAAATCCCTATGCGCTACAGACGGCGGCTTCTGCAAAGAATGTGAACCCTGCCTGCCGCGTTATTTTTGAGATTGCCACTTACCCCTATTGGGGTGAGTACAAGCGCTTTCTGCATGTGGACCTGCAGAAAAAAGACCGGCGCTCAATGGCCGGTCATTTGCTGGAAATTTGGCAGCACGCCACCACTGTACCGCATATGAAACAGTATGTAGATGCACTGGCTGTTTTCGGCGCACCGATTTCCCGTTTGTGGGGAATTCCGGCCATTACCATTGACAATGGCGTAGCAGTCGGCAAAATTGCTCCAAAACAGGTCAGCAGCTCCGACGGCACCATTCGCCTGCTGGGTGTAGCGGGAACCTCCGTTGCGCACGGCTATTCCCGTGTGCTGGAAGGATTGGCACAGTATAAAAAGGAAAAAGCACCGCAGGACCCGGAAGTCTGCTTTGAAATCGTCGGTGCAAATGAGACGATTGAAGCCATGAAGGCCCGTGCGGAATCACTTTCCCTCGGCAGTTCCTCTGCCTTTCTCGGTTATAAAAACGCGAAGGAACTTTCCGTTCTTTACAACCAGTGTGACGCGGCGGTTTCCTCCCTGGGCGTTTATCAGATTGGCCTGACATGGCTGTCACCCCTGAAATCACGCGAATACTGTGCCGCCGGCATTCCCTTCCTGTATGCTTATGAGGATACCCTGCCGAAAGATGTAGCATTTGCGATGAAAATTCCAAATGACTCTTCCCCGGTAAACATTGCCGCCGTGGTCCGCTTTGTCGAGCGCTGCCGACAGAATCCAGACATCTCCCGGCAGGAAAGGCAGTACGCGGCTGACCACTTCGACTGGAAAATCATTATGGAAAAGGTGCTCCGCTTTGCGGGCGCCGCGGATAAATCTTAAACAATAAGGAGGCCCCACAATGGAGCTGTATGCAAGTTTTTCTGACGTCATGCATTTCTTTAAGCGAAACTGGGTCAAATTTCTTCTGGTCATCCTTCTGTTTGGTGTTGTGTGTGGATTGCTTCCCCTAAAGCTGGCCAAGTACACTTATACCACCAACAGCACCCTGACTATCAACTGCCAGCTGCCAGGAAATGCTTCCACTGATTTTCGTGAGCAGTACACCGGCATTCTCTACAACCGTGTGCAGTCCGTTCTGGTACAGTCCAATTCCAACAGCCTTGTGGAAAAAACGACCCAGCGTCTTGGCCTGAAAAAGGGCGAAATCAGCAAGATTACCGGTGAACAGATGAGAAGTGCGCCGGCCGTAAAGCTGACCGTGCAGACCACCAACGCGGACATGGCCGCAAAAATTGCCGACACTGCCGCCGATATTCTGGGAGAAGAAGTAGTTCAGCGGTTCCCCTCGCCGAAGCTTTCCGCTTTCATCAGCGATAGGGCAGTTCTGGTCGTCAGCCACTCCAAAAAATCTGCTATGATAAAATCCGGCATTCTGGGCCTTGCCTTTGGTTTTATTGTCTTCCTCTGTTACGGACTTATCCGTGTTCTTTCCAACCACTCTATCCGCAGCGGCAAAGGTTCTGCCGAACTGGTCGGCGCCAAATGCCTGGGTGAGATTCCACACGGTGACGGCAGAAAACAGGCGGATGCTTTCCGTGAACTGCGCACTGTGCTGCTGAACCAGACAAAAACTTCCAGGAGCCTGCTGATAGAGGACACCGGAAAGGACAGCGGCGCACCGCAGACCGCAGCTGGTCTTGCAGTTTCTTTGGCCCAAGCCGGACGCCGTGTTTTGGCTGTGGACGCTGACCTGCGCAGCCCACAGATGGCTGACCTTTTGGGCGTAAAGCCCGCACAGAACCTGCGGGACGTTCTGATAGGCCGCAGTACCCTGGCAGAAGCCGCAGAGGCGGTTCCGGATCATGACGGTCTGTTCCTTCTGGCAGGTGCTTCTGGAAAAGACGACCCAGCTGACCTTTTGGCCCGCAGTTTTCCCGCCGTGCTGAAGGAAGCTGAAACGCAGTATGACAGTGTGATTATCTGCGCGCCGTCCCAGCCGGACTACCCGGACGCAGACAGCATTGCCGCCTTCCCGCAGGCCGTCCTTTGCACTGCAAAATATGGACAGACCTCCTTTTCCACAGCACGCAGCGCTGTCAGCGCTTCCGCAGACGTCGGCGGCAAAGTGGCTGGTTTTGTCGTAGTAGGCGCCTGACTGCAGCCAACTTGCCTTCCCTAGTTACACAAGGAGTTTGTTCCCCTGCGGCACCACCGAAGGAACGGGCAGGAAACTCTGCAGTTAAGGTTCCAAAACAACAGGCAGTTCTTTCCCTGCAGAGAAAACGATAAAGGCTTTACGAGGAGATCAGCAAATGGAACTCATGTATCTAACTTTTCAGGAAGATGCCCTTCTCTATGTCGGCGTCACCCGTAAGATACGTTCACAGGTCCACGCCTTCCAGCAGTTGGGGTATCATGTTACCTACTCCCTTTGGAAAGGCTGTGAATACCGCTTTGTTACAGAAAACGGGACTCAAATAAAAAAGCTTACCGGCGGCAGCGGAATGATGCATCAGCTTGCGGATGCTGCAAAAGAGTATTTGTCGCAGCATTCCTTTGACGTTTTGTACATGAGGTTGGACCGCATCAGTTTTGATGTTCTGGAAATCTGCAGAATTACGCGCCGGAACGGCACTAGACGCATTATTATCGAGCTGCCAAATTACCCCTATATTGCGGACTACATCAGCAGCGTCGACCATGTGCATCCTCTGACAAAGCGTGTTTCCGCCAAAGCCCATGTCCTTGCCTTTGCCGCGGAGGACCGTCTTTCCGCCTTGGGACTGAAAGGGCTTGTGGATGCCGTTGCCCTGATTGGCAACCCAAGCGACCATTTCTTTGGTGTAAAGGCAATCAATATCAGCAATGGGATTGATGTGAATGCCATGAAGCCGGTGCCACTGAAGTCCAGCCCGGACGAAATTGTTTTGATTGGAGTGGCAGGTACTCTTTGGTGGCAGGCATATGACCGCATTCTGGAAGGGATGTATCGCTATAAAAAGGCGGAACCACACCGCAAACCGCATATTCGGTTTATCATGGTGGGCGGCGACCCCAAGGAAATGCCGGACTTCCGTGCGCAAATCAGGAAATACGGCCTGCAGGAAGATGTGGAATGCCCCGGCTTTAAAACGGGAAAAGAGTTGGAAAACCTATACGCAAGGGCTGACCTTGGGGTTTCCAAACTGGGCTGCTACCGGCGGGGCCTGCAGGCCTGCTCTTCCCTAAAGGCACGCGAATACTGCGCGCAGGGTCTGCCTTTCATCTACACCTGTGAGGATTCCCTGGAAAAGGGAAACTCCGCTTTTGCCCTGCAGGTACCAAACGACCCTTCCCCCGTAGATATGAATATGGTCGTCAAATTTGTGCTGAACTGTCGGCAGCATCCGGAAATTACTGCCCAGGAACGTCAGTTTGCCATGGACCATTTTGATTGGAAAATGATTATGGAAAAGGTACTCCGCTTTGCGGGTGTTGCCGATGACTCAAACCATAAGGAGGACCCACACCAATGAAGCCGTATTTTCGCTTTTCGGATGTTTTACATTTTTACAAACGAAACTGGATAAAGTTTCTGCTGGTTGTTTTGCTGTGCGGCGTTTTGTGTGCCCTACTGCCACTGAAGCTGCACTCCATGTCCAGCACAGTCAACACCACCATTATGCTGAACTGCGAGCTTCCGGAAAACGCCAGCTCAGACTACCGCCTGCAGTACAACGGCATTGTCAGCTATCGGATAACTTCCGCCGTGGCGCAGGCCAGCTCCCATGACCTGATTGAAAAGACAACCAAACGTCTTGGCCTGCAGGAAGGGGAAATCCTCAAAATTACCGGTGAGCAGCAGCAGGGCGCACCGGCCGTGAAACTGACACTGGAAACAACAAACGCCGACATGGCCGAGAAGATTTCTGATACAGCTGCGGAGATTTTGTGCGACGAACTGGTTCAGCAGTATCCGTCGCCGAAGCTGACCGCTTTCATCAGCGACCCGGCCGCGGATATGCCGGAAACCCCCAAACTTGCCACAACAATCAAGGCCGGTGTCCTCGGCCTGGTGCTTGGTTTTATTCTGTTTGTATGCTATGGATTTATCCGTGTCCTTTCCCGCCGTTCTGTGTGTGACGGTAAAAAGGCCGCCGCCCTGCTGGGTGTGAAATGTCTGGGTGAAATCCCGCACGGTGACGGCAAACAGGCGGACGCTTTCCGCCGAATCCGCACCGTTCTGCTGAATCAGGCAGAACCTGCAAACAGTCTTCTGATAGAAGGCGCCAAGGACGGCGGCACCGCGCAAACCGCGGTGGGCCTTGCTGTTTCTCTGTCACAAGCCGGCCGCCGTGTGCTGGCGATAGATGCTGACCTGCGCAACCCGCAGATGGCCGGCCTGCTGGGCGTCAGCCCGACACAGAACCTGCGTGATGTTTTAGCTGGCCGCTGCACAATGGCAGAAGCCGTTGCAGCCGTGCCGAATCAGGATGGCCTGTTTCTGCTGGCCGGTGCAGCCGGTGATGAAAATCCGGCTGACCTGCTGGCCCGCAGTTTTCCCGCCGTACTAAAAGCGGCTGAAAGCAAATATGACAACATCATTATCTGTGCGCCGTCTCAGCTGGATTACCCAGACGCAGACAGTATCGCCGCCTGCCCGCAAGCTGTCCTGCTCACTGCAAAATACAATGTGACGTCTTACAAAACCATGAACCGTGTTTTGCAGCGCACCGCCGGTGTCGGCGGCAAAACCGGCGGCTTCATTGTAATGGATGCATAAAGGACCTTCCACAGAATACACAGACATCCGCAGAAAGGTTTCACGTTTTCTGCGGATGTTTTTTCTGGCTTTCTTCGTCAATATCCAGTATAATAAACTGCAATCAGACAAATTTCTGCTTTTCCGGCGGCAGCAGAGCCGCCGAACTGGAGGTATCTATGGACTCTAAAAAGAAGACACTGCACCTGGGACGTACCACAAAACTGCTGCTTCTGACCGCAGCCATCACTGCTGGTATCGTATCCCTATTGTTTATCAACATCGGCCGTGCTTCCCGCAGCGGCAGCAGCCAGCCGCAGGTAACCAGCACGGTTGTAAAAGAAAAGGTACTCGGAATTCAGGAGCTTTCCACGGTTAAATATATGTACACCAATGTCGGGAAATTTTCACAATCCAATGCTCTTTACGGCTACACCGTTCCTTTTACTACCAAAAGTTTTTTGATTACCTATGATGGTACGATTAAGGCCGGACTGGATTTAAGCGCTGTACAGGTGCAGGTTTCGGACAACGCCGTCACCCTCACCCTGCCGCAGGCAAAAGTCCTGTCCCATGAAATTGATGAGAACAGCATTGAGGTTTACGATGAAACAAACAATATTTTTAACCCCATTCATGTAAAAGACTACACGACCTTCGCCGCAGGGGAAAAACACAAAATGGAGCAGAAAGCCGCCCAGCAGGGCCTTCTAAAAGAGGCTGATGCAAAGGCAAAAACCAGCCTGACACAGCTTTTGCAGGCAACAGCTGGAAACCGTAAAATTGCCTTCCGCCAGCAGTCCACGTCCTCTGCGTCGTCGGCCGCGTCCAGCAAAAAATAAAGCCCCGAGCCACAAAAAGTGGTTCAAGGCTCCTGTATGACGGCTGTCATTCTTTTTCACGCCATATCGTTTTAGTTATCCGCGTTCTTTTTGTCGTCCGCTTTCTGCTGAAAACGGCGGCTGCTGACTTCCACGCGGGTATGGTCGCCTGTTGCACAAACGCCCTTTTCATCTTCCGCTGTCAAGTGAAAACGGAAGGAGCGTCCCTCATGCTCTACAAGTTCCGCTGTAACGGTGATCGTCATGCCCAGAGGTGTCGGTGCAGTGTGGTCAATAGAAAGGGAGCATCCCACAGTCGTTTTGTTGGGAGCAAGATACCGCTGGGCCAGCTGTGCGGAGGCGTTCTCAAACAGCGCGCAGATGGACGGCGTTGCCAGTACAGACAGGGAACCGCTGCCGACATTGACTGCCAGCATATCTTTTGTTACTTCCTTTTTGATAATGGCTTTTTCATTCATTTGAATTTCCTCCATGAATATGCTATGATGAATTCGTTTTTGCATATCTTCATTTTACCAGAATTCTGTAAAAAGGCAATAGGGAACGCTTTTGCGGACAGCGTTTGTTGATTGGTTTTTCGAACCGGTCGTTTTAGGAGGTTTTTATGCAGTATCCAAAAGCAGTTCTGTTCGATTATGGTATGACTCTCTGTACAGAGCCCTCCCCCCGTATAAAAGAAGGCTACACCGCCGTTCTGCAGCACGCGGTTTACAACCCACACCATGTTACTGTGCCGCAGCTGTTTGCATTCGCGCAGAAAGCCAAGGCGGACCTCAACTGGGAAGTGCCGGAAGACGCACAGCCGCTGGAAACTTGGTACTTATCCCTGCAGCGCTATTTGCTGGAATCTTTCGATATTCAGCTGGATATTAATGACCTGCAGGCGGAGCAGCTATACTGGGATGTCTGTTCCCCCGCTACTCCCTCCCCCTACATAGAACAGGCCTTTTCCGCCCTGCAGCAGCATGGCATTCCTTTCGGCGTCGTAAGCAACCTTTGTTTTACCGGCGCTACATTGGAACGCCGCCTGCACGCCTGCTTTCCGCAGGACCCGTTCCGCTTCATTTTAGCCAGCAGTGAATATGCCTTCCGCAAGCCACAGCGGCGTTTTTTTGAGCTTGCACTGCATAAAATAGGGACATCCGCCGACGAAACCTGGTTCTGCGGCGATAACCCCGTCTGCGATATGGATGGTGCCGCAGGCGCTGGAATGCGGGCGTTTTGGTATCGTGTTCACAATGACTTTGACACCTGTATTCAGCCGAAACACCCCTGCAACCGCCTGACAGATTGGCGCCGTTTTGCCGCACTGCTGAACGCATCCAATCCCTAACACCCACGACGAAAGGAGCCAAACGACATGGAAACCGATAAAGAAAATAATCCGGAATTTGTCGAACACGCGCAGTCGAATACGTCGGGCCAGCAGGCCGGGAACTGCACCTGTGGTCAGCCGAACCCACAGGGCACACCGGGCCAGCAGGCCGGGAACTGCACCTGCGGTCAGCCGAACCCACAGGGCACACCGGGCCAGCAGGCCGGGAACTGCACCTGCGGTCAGCCGAACCCACAGGGCACACCGGAC
>ENA-UOOH01000225-UOOH01000225.1-fermentation-metagenome-genome-assembly--contig:-NODE-225-length-68743-cov-356.323477_pt1 | contig 68743 bp, 53 predicted proteins | sample MGYA00245778_ERZ724025 | MGnify/ENA primary metagenome ERZ724025 (study PRJEB28704, sample SAMN03018313) | fermentation metagenome | biome: anthropogenic terrestrial biome; feature: soil... | reverse complement strand
GAAAAACAACACCGGCGACATCAGGAAAAACAACACCGGCGACATCAGGAAAAACAACACCGGCGACATCAGGAAAAACGACACCGGCGACATCAGTATTAACGATGCCCTCGGTGTCTCACCGAAGGGCTTGAGATACGAAAAACATCAATCTGACTGGTGTCAGACCCGGATGTCATATGTCAATTGTTGGTAAAAAGTTGTTAAATTGAGATGTCTGGTCGCACGGTGGGACACCGGCGACATCATGAAGAAAAAGACACCGGCGACATCCTAAACAATGGCGACAACGGGAATTACGATGCCTTAGGTATCGCTGATGCCCTCGGTGTCTCACCGAAGGGCAAAAACCCGGGCGATAAGGCAATCTCAAGTAATCGATGAAGGTGACTATCGCTAAAAGGTACCTGTTGCGTCAAGTCGCTTGACCCACGACAAGAATTAGGTAAAATAAAAACATGACAAACCAATCTCGATAGTTCAAGCCTCAAGCATGCCCTGTTAAGCAGGGTTTTGTAGGCGTATTTGGATTGCGAGTGGTTTTTTCTTATTAAAGCAAACTTTTTTGGTGAAATCACAGGCAATCCCTGTGATTTTTTTTGTTAAGAAATATTTGAAATGATTAAGAGGAATACATGAATACAGACAACACAACCCAATCCCAAATCAGCCAGGCAGATTATGCTCCCTTGCCGGTTTTGGAAGGCTATCGCTTTTACCGTTTTACCGGAAGTGATGAGGATTATGAAAACATTGCCAAGGTGGTGAACTCGCGCCAAGGCGAGCGTGACTTTTTTGCGCCAACTGATGCGGATGAAATCAAAAGGGAATTCAGCCACCACGGCGCGAGTTGTGACCCCAAGCGGGACCTCATGTTTGCAGAAAAAGATGGGCAAGTTATCGCTTATTGCCGCGGCTCTGAAGAAAAATCAACTGACGAAGAGAAGTGGGATCACTTAACGATATTGAACATCAATCCTAATTATCGGGAACAAAAATTGGCGCATATCATGCTGGCGTGGTCTGAAGCGCAAGCCAGCCTTCGCCACCAAACGCATCATGCAGGTGAGGCAGCCGATTATTGTTACCATTGTCTTGAGCAGATGCCTGACAAAATGGCATTGATGAAGGCAGCTGGCTATACGCCCGTTCGCTATTGGGACACCCTGATTCACCACTTGGAAGACATCCCCCATTTTCCCATGCCCGAAGGTTTGGAACTGCGCGCGGCGATGCCCTCCCATTATCGTCAGATTTGGGATGCGGATCAAGAGGCTTTTAAGGACCATTGGGGCATGCACGAAACGAGCGAAGAGGACTATCAAGCCTGGATAGATCCCAAAGACTACTTCCAGCCTTACTTGTTCCAGGTTGCCTGGGATGGTGATGAGATCGCAGGGGAGGTTTTACCTTGGATTGCTGGACCGCAAAATGAGGTAAAAAAACGTGCCAGGGCGACGATTGGTGATGTGGCTGTGAGACGCCCGTGGCGAGGCAAAGGCTTGGCAAAAGCTTTGATTAGTCGCACCCTGAACGCGCTTAAACTCTTGAATATCAAAGAGGTTGAGCTGGTTGTCGATAGCGAAAACCCAAGCGGAGCTTATAAACTTTATGAATCGCTGGGCTTTGTCTTCGACGAAAGAGGTATTTCCTGGAGGAAGCCTCTGACATAGAAAGGAACCATGTATGTTACATGTCAATCGCATCTCGAAGCGATTTGATTACACACAAATATTAAAAGAGGTCAGCTTTACCCTCGGCGATGGCGAAAAAGTGGCTTTAGTCGGTGCCAACGGCAGCGGTAAAAGCACGCTGATGCAGATTATTGCTGGAACTTTGGAAGCGGACGCCGGCACGATTACGCTAAGCGGTGGCGACACATTGGGTTATCTGCCCCAAGCGGGTGAGGTAGATGAAGCGCTCACTATCGAAGCACTTTTCTTGCAGAACCTTAGCGCGCATTACCGTGGCGGGTCTTCAAAAGGATTAACCCCGGCTGAAGAAGCTGAAGCCTACCGCATTTTGGCGGGATTAGGCTCTGGCTATCTGGCACTGGACACGCCTTTGAAACAGCTCAGTGGGGGAGAGCTGACCCGCGTGCATCTGGCGGCTTTGTTTTTGACCGCGCCAACGATTTTGCTTTTGGACGAACCCACCAATCACCTCGACATTCCTGCGTTGGAATGGCTGGAAACGTTTTTACAAAGCTATTATGGCAGCGTGTTGCTCATCTCGCATGACCGTGTGTTTTTGGACCGTGTGGTGTCATGCATTTACGAGCTGGATGAAGTGACCCAGAGCATCCGTAAATTCCCTGGCGATTACAGCAACTACGCGCGCGTGATTGCGGAGGAAAAAGAAAAAGCCTACGAACGCTGGAAGGATCAGCAAGCCGAAATCAAACGATTGAAAGCCGATTGGATCCAAACCGCAGAGCAGGCGCGCCACACTGAAAACCAAACCAAGGACTCCAAAATGCGCCGCTATGCCAAAAAGGTAGCCAAAAAAGGTCTTGCCAAGAAGCATCGTCTGGAGCGCTACCTGGAAGATGAGGCGCGCATTGAAAAGCCAATGGACAAATGGCGCTTGCGGGTCAATTTTGGCGAGCCGGAGCATCATAGCGCAATTGCTTTGCAAACCGATGGGTTAAGCTTTGCCTATGATCAGCGCATGCTTTTTGAGGACCTCAATCTGACCATTCAGGGGCAAGAGCGGGTGGCTCTGATTGGCGCGAATGGTTGTGGTAAAAGCACCTTGCTGAAAGTTTTACTGGGGCAACTGGCACCGCTTTCGGGCACAAACCGTTGGGGTGGACGCATCAAAATTGGCTATATGGCGCAGAATCAGGACACGCTCGACCCTAAAAAGAGCACTTTGGAGACCTTGCAGGACATTCGCCCGATGGCGATGTCGGAGGCATACCATTTCTTGCATTATTTCTTGTTGGATGAAGACCAGGTTATTTTGCCTACTGCCAGTTTGAGCTATGGGCAGCGTGCGCGTTTGATGCTGGCGTGTTTGGTGGCAGAAGGCGCGACCTTTTTGGTGCTGGATGAGCCGGTCAACTATTTGGACATTCCCTCGCGTGAGCAGTTCGAGCAAGCTTTGCAAGCCTTTTCGGGTGGCGTGCTATTGGTTGCTCACGACCGCGCGTTTATTTCTCGCGTCACCGAAAAAACCTGGCTTTTGGAAGATGCTAAGGTCAAGATGGGTTGGTCAGAGGATTTGGTAGATGAAAGTTTCTAGGTTTGCTTGTGCATGCTGATATAAAGGAAAGAAAAGGCAATGATATAATCGCGGCATGGAAAAAAGGGACGCAAAAAGGGACCAAAAGAAGGACTGGCGACTGCTTTTGCTGGCGGATACGCATGTTGGTGACCGCATTAAAGCACTTGAGCCAAAACTACTAGATGCGATGAAAGCTGAACAACCGGAGATGATTTTGCATGCCGGCGATATCGCCGTCCCGTCTGTGGTGACTGAACTCGAAAAAATCGCGCCGGTGGTGGCGGTGCAGGGTAATCGGGATTGGTTCAAGCGCTATAAGCTGCCAATGGAAGCGCGGTTTGAGTTCAATGGGCTCAAAGTGGTTTTGGCGCATGGGCACATCAGCATGTGGCACTGGTTTTGGAATTATGTGCGCCTTTTCCTGACCTTTCGCATCCATGATAACGCTTTTTTTCAGCGTCAACTCGCCCGGCTTTATCCTGAAGCGGACTTGATAATCTATGGCCATTTGCATTTTCAGTATGACGAAGTGACCGAGGGCATCCGCTTTTTGAACCCCGGTTCAGGTTACCCGCACTGGCGCAACAAAGGACGTCCGCAGTATATGATGCTGACCATCAAAGAAGATGGCGAGCTGGTGGTCCAACGCCGCGAAGTCCTTTTGGATTGACTTTGCTCCAGTATCCAGAAACACTTACTAAAAAGACATCCTAAAAAACACCCTTCATGGGCTAAAAACCTCAAACTCGTGCCAAAAACGTGCATAATTGCACAAAAGTCATATGAGAAACGTGCAAAAATGCACGAAAGTCATATGAGATATGTGCAAAAATGTACAAAAGTCATATGAGATATGTGTTATAATCTTGTTGAGGCTGTTTTTACGCTTATTGGAGTGCAAGATGAAAAGAACCATAATGAATGAATTATTACATTGGAAAGGGAGCCCAAATCGTAAACCGCTCTTATTGACCGGCGTTAGACAATCGGGGAAAACTTATATCCTGAAACAATTTGGTAAGCAGGCTTTTAAGAACGTTGTCTACCTCAATTTTGAAGCTGATGAGACTTTAGCCTCTTTATTTGAAAGTGATTTAAATGTTGAGCGTATCGTTCGGGATTTGGAGCTAAGATCTGAGGATTATCAGATTGTTCCAGGAAAAACGCTGTTAATCTTTGATGAAATTCAAATTGTGCCTCGGGCGGTCACTTCATTAAAATACTTTGCGGAAAACATGCCAAAACTGCATGTTGTTGGTGCTGGGTCATTGTTGGGCGTCGCCCTCAATCGGGAGGGTCAATCATTTCCTGTCGGAAAAGTGGACTATTTGACGATGCACCCTTTAAGTTTTGTAGAGTTTCTGGAAGCTGATGGGCAGTCTGGCTTGATTAAGGCTTTGGAGAATCACTCTCCAGATAAACCAATCGCGGATGCCTTTTCGGTGCCATTACAACGCGCTTTACTCGATTATTATGCTGTTGGCGGAATGCCTGAAGCTGTCAAAACATGGGTTGATGGGCACGATTTTGAGCAAGTGCAAGTGATACAAAACCGAATCTTGATGGCTTATGTACAGGATTTTTCAAAACATGCGCCTTCAACAGATGTGGCAAAACTTCTGGCTATTTGGGATTCCATCCCAAAGCAATTAGCCAAGGACAATCAAAAATTTGTTTTTTCGCACGTAAAACAGGGGCAGCGCGCCAGGGATTTATTAGATGCCTTGCAGTGGCTGAAAAGTGCTGGTTTGATCTACACTCTTGAAAAAGTGGAAAATGCCGAGTTGCCATTGGCGGCTTATACCGATTCCAGTTTTTATAAGGTTTACTTATGTGATGTAGGACTGCTGTGTCGCATGGCGGATTTAGATTATGAGACCATTGTCTTTGAGCATGAGGCATTAGGGAGCTTCAAGGGCGCGATTACTGAAAACTTTGTCTTAACAGAACTGATTAATGCGGGTGAAAAACCCTATTATTGGCGCTCGGGAAATGTCGCTGAACTGGATTTCTTGTTGCAGGTTGGTAGCAACATCGTGCCAATAGAAGCCAAGGCAACCTTGAATACGCAAGCAAAAAGCTATCGCGAATTCTGCAAACGTTTTGAACCACAGTTTGGATTGAGAGCGTCATTAAAAAACTTTGGTTTGAATTGGGTTGAAAAAACAAAGACATTGAGCCTGCCTTTGTATAGCATTTGGCGTTTTAGGGCGTATCTAAGTGCTGCAGATAAGATCGATGTTGAGGACTAGAGAATGATGAAATCTGAATTAATAACATCCCCACAAAACCAGCATGTTCAGCTGATGCGTAGTTTAGCGGCGCAGAGCAAAGCGCGACGCAAAGAACAGGCTTTTCTTGCTGAGGGCGCGCGTTTGGTGGAGGATGGCTTGCGCTCGGGTTTTGTGCCGCGCCTGGTCGCTTATAAAGGCACCTTTAGCCAACGCGCTTCTGAAACGCTCGATTTCGCCTGGGACGTAAAAAAGGATACCAAGTCCGGCTTCCCGATATTACAAATTGAGGATCGCCTGTTTGACGAACTTACCGACACCGAAGCCAGCCAGGGCATTATGGCGGTGTTTGACATCCCCGAATTGCATCTGCCGGAAGAGCCCAATTTTTTGTTGTTGCTCGACCAGGTGCGCGACCCAGGCAATATGGGCACGGTTTTGCGCAGTGCCGAAGCTGCCGGCGTGCAGGGTGTCTTCCTTTTACCGGGCACAACCGATCCCTGGGCACCCAAGGTAACCCGTTCAGCCATGGGCAGTCATTTTCGCCTGCCGATTCTCAGTTGGGGTATTGAAGCGCTTGAAGCTTTGCTGATGGACATGCGCGTTTTTTACGCCGATATGGATGGCGAGGTAAACTTTTGGCAAGCCGATTTTAAAGCGAAAACCGCCCTATTAATTGGCGGTGAGGCTCAAGGCGCGTCTGAGACGGGACTCAAATTGGCACAAAACACGCTCAGAATCCCTATGGCGGGCGGCACAGAATCGCTCAATGCGGCCGTTTCTGCCGCGCTGCTGATGTTCGAAGTGGCGCGTCAACGCCAGTAAAAAAGCTTAAAACTAAAAGGGAAGAGAGTAAAAATTAAAGGTCGCCGGTTTGCTTGTAGCGGATTAGGCGTAAGTTTTTATCGCATTCGCCAAAGATTTCAAGTTGGAATTTATCGCTGCGTTGGATGCCGTTATCATCAAAGAGTTGGATGCTAAGCTCATCATCTTCACTTGGATTGTTGGGCAGGATGAAGCCAAAACCGGATGCGCCAAAGTGGGTCATCGAGCCTGTTTTGCTGGTTTTGTTGACTTCCTTGCCATTGTATAATCCGCTCAGGTTGACTTGATAGCCAACAACATCTTTTTCGGCAAAGTCTAAAACCTGGCCAACGATATAGATTGAGGTTTCACACCTCTCATCAGGGAAGTACATGGTATGCGGAAACAGGCTGTTGTTGCGGATGGTGAAAGGGAAGCCAGATGGGGTTAGGTTGCGCGTTGGGCTGGGTGTGCTTGTTTGCGTTGGGGTTGCGGTTTCAGTTGGCGTGCTGCTTGCCGTTCTGCTGGGAGTAATGGAAGGTGTTTCACTTGGCTCCGCGCTTAGGCTTGGGCTAAGGGTGCGTATAGGCGTTTTAGTGACTTGTGGGTCAGCAAGTCCTATATAGGTTTTGGTTACAGTTGGTTTTGGCGTAGCTGGGCGTCTATTACTTTTAACCAGCAAAATGACTGTCGTAACGGCAATAGCGATGATAGCTAATAAAATGATTAGACCGATAAGACTTTTGTTGCGCGGCTCTCTAATTTGCTCAAAACCAGCCTTGGGCACCGCCATAGGCTTGAAAGGTTTCGTTTCGCGAACAGGGGGTCTTTGCGGTCGGCGTGCGTTCACGGGACAAGAATCTCGATTTCTGCTTGGTCTTTTGCTGCACTCAACCATGCTTCAAGGGCTTTGTCTTGGAGGATGACGCGGGCGTCGGTGGTGAGTGGGTGGGCATCTTCATGGGCGATGATGTGCAAGATGTGGAAGCCAAGCTCTGTTTGAATGATGGTTGAATTTGAGCCAACCGGCAGGCTGAATGCGGCTTCTTCAATTTCAGGGAAAAGCAAAAAACCACGCGGGAACCAGCCCAGTTCGCCACCTGATTCGGGGCTATGCCTCCAGGCGATTTGTTCAAAATCGGTGCCGCCAGCCAGGCTGCGTTCGGCATCGATGGCATCGCCTTGGTGAATGGTAAAGATTTGTCTTGCACGCACCTGCTCTGCGGTGTGGGGCACTTCGTCGATGATGGCATCGCGTTGATGAGCGGCTTCTGCCGCCATGCGCAAACTTGTGCGGAGGCTTTCCTGGCTGTGGGAATTGTTTTGCATCCAGGTGTTAAGGGCATCCTGGCCACCCATTTCATTGCTGAGCTCAGTTATTTTCTGTTCCAAAGCCTCTTCAGATAGTGAGAAGCCATTTTGATGCGCCGCGTTGACAAGCAGCTGTTGTTCGATGAGGAAGGTGAGCACGGTTTGCTTCAATTCTTCGTCAGAAGGTATGGGGTCATTTTCTGCGAAAGAAGAGCGGTAGTTTTGAAGCTCGCGTTCGTAATCGCTTAGTAAAATGCCAATGCCATTAACCTTTGCTGCCATTGGGATCTGGGGAGGTAAATCAGTTGGGGTTGGGATTTCTGTGGGGTTTTGAATAACTGGTACAGATGTGTTTAGCACAGGGCTAGGCAAAGGTGGTGGCTCAGTTAATGGCTCACAAGCAGAAATGAGTAATAAACAAACAAGCAAATAAAACAGCACTTGAGTATATTTTCTAAACATGTCTGTATTATACCTTTTCTGGGAGATTGTAAAACCGTTCACCTTAAAACTTGATTAGTCTTAATTTGCATTTCATTAAAAATGGTATACTAGAACTAATTGGTAAAATCGCCGAAGGTTTGTGCATTTAAAGATCCCGGTAAAGAATGGATCGAAAAAAACAAACAAGATGTAATTAAAGGAATGAATTATGGCTAAGAAACCACAAAGCTTACTTTACTCATACAGAAAGAAAGAGCGCGGCAACAAAGCAATACTTTACTTTTTGCTTTTCATTTTCTTTGCCGCGATTATTGCCCTGATACTGCTTTGGGGTTTTGGAAAACTGGATGGTAAGGCTTGGAGCTTCCTGGCAACAGATACGCCCACACCTACCAACACCGAAGTCCCAACTGCAACACCTACGATGACTCCAACAGTAGAGCCAACAGAAGTGCCCCCAACGGCTACTATCGGTCCAACCGCAACCTTGGATGGTCCTTTTACTTACGTTGTGCAACCGGATGAGGTCTGTTATGACATTGCCATTAAGTTTGAGGTTGAACTAGAAGACTTAATTTATGTTAACGAATGGCCAGAAGGGCAATGTATTATCAGCGTAGGCCAGGAAATTAAAGTGCCACCACCCTGGTTTACCAAACCAACCTCTACGCCATTCCCATCTGATTGGACACCGGGCACCTTATATGAATATCATGTGCAATCTGGTGCAACACTTAGATCGGTAGCTCAGTACTTTAATTCCACAGTGGAGCGCATTGTGCTTGAAACCAATCGGTATCGCCAAAAAGAAGGGCAGACAAATTTCATTACCCTGGATAGTGCATTGCAGATTGGTGAACTGCTCATTGTGCCGGTGAATTTGGTGACGCCAACGCCCACCAATACACCCACCCGCACGATGACACCTACACCTTAGACTCATCAAGAAGAAAACGCGCCTAATGTGGCGCGTTTTTGTTATATCTTTGCTTGAATAAAAGTAATAAAACACTAAAATGAAAAGAATGATGATAAGATGACCTCATCTTTTGTCACTCTTCATTGTGTCTTTTTTAACACCAAGAAAATAGCAATACCTAAAAAGGAGAAAAAGTGAATCCAGACATTATTAAAGAAGTAAAAAACAGAATTCAAGCCAATGCCGATACCATGAAGACCTTTATGCGCGAAATTTGCGCCATTCCCAGCATGGACTCACTGATCGGTCCGGTTGGCGAGCGAATCGCTGAAGAGATGCGCAAACTGGGCTTTGATGAAGTGCGCTTCGACAAGATGGGCAACATCATGGGACGCATTGGTAATGGCGAACGCGTTATTGTTTTTGACTCGCACATTGATACCGTTGGTGTTGGCGATCCGGATGAATGGGAATGGGATCCTTTTGAAGGCAAGATTGAAGACGGCGTGCTATACGCACGTGGCGCCTGCGATGAAAAAGGCTCAACACCCGGTATGATCTACGGCATGGCAGTGGCACGTGACCTGGGGCTTTTGGATGGCTGGACGGCATGGTACTTTGGCAATATGGAAGAGTGGTGCGATGGTATCGCGCCCAATACTTTTGTTGAAGTTGACCCAAAGATCAGACCCGATTTTGTTGTCATTGGTGAGCCCACCAAAATGAACGTTTATCGCGGGCATAAAGGTCGCCTGGAGATGAAAGTGGTTGCAAAGGGTGTAAGCGCGCATGCTGCCAGTAACCATGTGGGAATCAATGCCATTTACCTGCTTTTACCTGTTATTGAAGGCATTCGCGATATGGAACCTAGCTTGGGTGACCATCCTTTCCTGGGTAAGGGCAAAATTACCGTTTCGGACATGACCGTGCAAACCCCCAGCATCAATGCCGTGCCAGATGAAGCCGTTATTTATATCGATCGGCGGATGACCTTTGGCGAAACTGAAGAAGAAGCACTGGCACAAGTTGAAGCTTTGATTCCTGAGGAATTCAAGGAACGTGTTACGGTTGAACCCCTCTTTTATGATGAGCCATCTTATACCGGTTTTGTCTTCCCTGTGGAAAAATACTTCCCGGCATGGGCGCTTGATGAGGACCATCAGCTGGTGCAAGCTGGGCTTGAAACAAGGCGCTTAATCGGCTTGGAAGACGCACCGGCTGGCAAATGGGCTTTTAGCACCAACGGCATTTATTGGGCTGGCAAGGCGGGTATCCCCTCCATCGGTTTTGGCCCTGGCGATGAGGTTACTGCGCACACGGTGAATGACAGCGTCATTTTGGATGATGTGGTTAAAGCCGGTGAATTTTATGCCCTGATTCCTGGCATGCTGAAATAAACTTGTAAAAGAAAGCAACTGATTAGAAAACAAAAAACCTCCTGTTAGGAGGTTTTTGTTGTCTTAATTGAAGGGCAAGTTAGGGCAAATTGTTATTGTTGGCGAAATCATCGCCCAATACAATCACGATGTCATAGGGGCTGCCGCCATTATAGGCATAAGTCACCTGCCAGGGGTTGGTGATATTGGTTAGTTGGCTAAGGAACTTAATCGTATAAGGTTTCGCGCCATAAAAAGTGATCGTGGTCAGCGCGCTTGGGTTGGCGTTACCCTGTTGTGCCACGTTAATGCCTTGGGATTGCAAATAAGCTACTGTTTTGTCGCCTAACTGCGCTTGCGAGGAACCGTTCATCACCGAAACGGTTGCGCCTTCTTCCGTCATAATGGTTTGGATGTTTTCCGTTGCTGCCAGGGTATCTAAAAAGGTGCTGCCAGTGAAGAGTTCGTCGCGCAATTCACGGATGCGGTTAGGAATAGGGCGCAACATATCTTCGCCACCAGGTCCTTTAGCAATGTTGACATAGCTAAAATCGATGACTCTGTTTTTTATTTGATCGCGAGGCACATCATTGAGGATTTTCAAGCCAAGTTTAACCATCTCACCCATACTCATGTTGGTTTGAATGCCTCTTGAAAGGCTTTCATAAATTTGGTTCATGTTCCCGATGAGTGTTGGAATCATTGAAAATTCGAGTATGCGGTCGCGAATGGCGAGGATCACTTGCTGTTGTCTTGCCGCGCGGCTGATATCGCCATCCCCATAATGGCGGCTACGCACATAAGCCAAGGCAAGATCGCCTGGCAAAGTGTAAATGCCTGGCTGCAAGTCGATTGAGATATCAGTGTCGAGGACGTCCAAGAGTACAGGTTCGGTTACGTCCAATTTGACCCCATGGATGAGGTCGATGAACTCAACAAAGGCTTCAAAATCGATTTGGGCATAATAGTCAATGGGAACGCCCAGCAGGTTTTCAACCGTTCTGGTCGACATTGCCGGACCGCCGCCAGGAAGTTGGCTGATGACGCCAACGCTATAAGCTGTATTTATTTTGTTGTATCCAGAGCCGGGAATGCGTACCCAAAGGTCACGCGGTATAGAGAGCATAGCCGCTGAGTTTGCCACAGGGTCCATTGTAAAAAGGATCATTGAATCGGTGAGGGGTGCTTTTACATCAGGGCTGCGCGCGTCAATACCCATAATGAGAATATTGACTCGTTTTTTGCCATCCCATGCTTCGGGCATCACAAAGGTGTCCAAAGGAATAGTGGGCAAGGTATCAATCGAAGGGTTTTCTACATTGCCTGAATCATCCGGCGCAGGTGTGGACTCTTTAATGATTGGCGCACCAGGTAAGCCTGCAATGGTCATTCGCGAAATAAAGCTATCCGTGGTGCGGTAAACAAAAAAGGCGCCAACAATTGCGAGCAAAATGATCGCAGTAAAAACAATGCCGGTTGCTCCTTTTGGAAAAGTTGCTTTGAGTTTTTCAAAAAATTTTTTCATAATTACTTTCTATTAGCTATGCCACTTAAAAGCCTGGACAGTGCCAGGCAAATGTCTTCGTTTTGGCTCTTATTCAGGTTGTGGTGGAGGAATTGGCAGGCTTTCTTTTTCAGCAGACTGCCATTTATCACCTTCATCAATCAGCATCACGGGGATATCATCCCAGATGGGGTATTTTCTGCCACAATCATTACAGATGAGCCAGGTATCTTTATAAAGCTCTAGCAAGCCCTTGTCCTCTTTGACACAGACCGGGCAACGTAACAGGTTGAGCAATTCTTGTTGAATCATTTTCACCTCAAAAAGTGGCTGAATTATTAGCCATCAAAAGCAATTTTACCATAGCTCAACGTTGGCATTTTTCACGCTAATACCCAAAAACAAGGCATTTTTTCTTCAGAAAAATCAGGGGATTTCTGTCCCCGGACCATAGTTGAAGCCACTTGGCCATGCCACGTATCTGGTGTGGATTGCGTCGTTAAACCATAGCGCGCCATCTTTATAAACGTTGCGGTAAACGCTTACCGAAGCGCCGTTAACTGCCCAGTCCACTTGCTTTATGGTTCCGGTGGGCAAGGTGGGATCTTCGCGGTAGATAGGCTCAGGCGGCTCGATGACGTTGGTGATGCCGGTTGTGTTCCAATCCATGGTGCGGCCGTCGCTGGTGGAGTAAAACTTCCAGGTTAGCGAGTTGGCACCCATTTCAGTGTCCATCAAAATCCAATGTTCGGAATCGTTTCTGAATTTAAGGTCGACAACGGGCACATAAACGCTTGCATCCAGCCCTGCCAGGTTGCTGTCGGGTCTGCCATTGCTTTGTTGCTCATAGTAGCTCACCCGATAGGCGTGGGCGTGACGTTCAACGATTGGAAAACCGCCAAAAAATACCGTTCTGAAGAGGGTTGTGCTGACCTGACAAATGCCACCGCCAACACCTTTTACAGATTGATCACCAACGATGATAATCGCTTCGGCGTAGCCATTGTCAAGGCTGATGTTGGTCATGTATTTTGCCATTGAAAAGACTTCACCCGGCGCGATGAGAATGCCATTAAATGTAGCTGACCCCACTTGAATGTTTTGCACGCGGGCTGGCTCAGACCCGAAAAAGTAAGACGTTTCCTCTGCCACAAGCTCTGTGATGCCAAGTTCAGCCGCTGTGGTGGTATCGGTAACGCGGGGCGGCAGGTCTTTGAGAACCAGGTTTACTTCGTGTCGGTTGTTTTGAATGCTTTCCAAAATGTGGTCGAGACTGGTTTCAATATCAAGTGTTTTGCCCATCACTGCGTGTTCAACCAGTTCGAGCTCTCGGGTCGATTCGTTGAAACGCATGCGCGCGTTCTCAGCGGGCACTACAAACTTGGTTTTGATGCTGGTGAGATAATGCTCGAGTGCGGTGCTATTGATGCCCAACTTGAAGCCGGCGCTGTCTTCGCTTGTGTCGCGTTCGATGATGATTAATCCAGCCAGATCTTCGGGCTGAATGACCCAAGGTTCCAGTTCGGAGTCCGGGTCAGGATGGCGCATGGTAAAGGGCTTGCTGAGGATGGCTTGGGCTTGTTTGGCTGCCTCACCGGCATGCAGAATTTGCGGCTCTTTCTCGCGAATGACCAAGGGAATGGTGGCATCTTGTTGGATCAGGAAGTATGCTTGCAGTTTCTCCAAGGTGGCGGGAATGTCGAGAGAAAGACCAACTTGCCCATCATGTGCGATGACTTCGGTGCCTTCAATGCTGATGCTTGCTTCTACCAGGGTTTGGTCAGTTTCGTTGGCGATTCCCTGCAGTTTAGCATATGCCACTGATTGATCATATACCGCGCTGGGGTTGAAATTAATGCCCTTTTGATTGGCAAAAAACTTGGTTTGCAATTGCTCAAACCAGGTGCCTTCGCGTCCGGTTTGGTAAGCTAACTGCGCCATTTCAAAGGGTTGGTTGGCGTAGCCTAGTTCTTCGGGTGTAAAAGCCCATTCTTTGTTGCCTTGGCTAAAAACAATTTTGCCATCCATCGGAAAGTTTAAGCCTGCCTTGAGGCGCGATACGGCTTGGCCAAGGCTCATGCCAGTTAGTTCGATGTTATTCACGCTGACATGCGGGTACACTTTGTACTTGTATTTTGCTTCGTAGCGATAGGCAAAGATGCCCAAAGCCAGGGTAGCAAGAAACAGCCCGGCAAGGATTGAAAAAGCAATTTGTCCTGCAGGATTGGCAAAGCGTTTGGCTTGCTTTACTTCCGTTTGGTCTATTTTTATTTCTTGTGTCGTTTCCATAACATTCGAATTATAGTTTAAGCCCTATGAATCTTCCAATTGGAGCCGTGACAGCTCATTAATCTCAATCATAATGAAAACGTTCCTAATCAGCATTTGGTTCCCTTTTGCTTTTGGGGAATCCTGTTGACAAGCCAAACTTAAAAACAAAGCACAAAAGGCTGGTTAATGCCTTTTGTGCTATTGTTGAATAGTCTTGGTATAGAACAGGTTCTTACTTCTTAAGGATTATGGGCAGATAGAGCATCAAGGCCTCATAATTTTCATGTGCTTGCAACTCAAAAGCGCCGATGTCACAATGCCCATCTGTGCGCGGTAAAAAGCGTTGGTCAGACATCAAAGGCACTAAAGTATAGTCGTTGGTAATAGGGCTGCCCTTTGGCATGGTATTTTCCCACCAGGTCATACAGTTTGCGTCCCCATGGTCGATGGCAGGTGAGTTTGGCAGGAGAGCGATAGTGGGTGTGTAGCCACCGTAGTTTCCCAAAGGTGATAATTTGATAGCCGCTGGACTCATCACCTGGTCAAGCGCGGCATCCGGATGACAACTGTCGTCAGTGAAAATATTCCCGCCTTTTGATATTAATCCTGTGCTACGTGTATGGCAGTTTAGTTCAATGTCGCCATTGGCGTCTGGCAGGTTAACCATGATGTTGTAATACAAATGAGAGCGGTTATCTAAGGTCACTAAGTTCATTGGTCCACTCGCGACTAAGGTTGAGTTTTGGACCCAACCGAATGAAGCAGCAATATCAATATAAGCGTCACCACCCTGATTATATGCCACGGTGCTATTCGTCACCATAACCTTTCCACTGATGTGGGCAGAGTAGTCCTTATTAATCACATTGTGGTGAATGCTGGTGGAATAAATGAGCGCTTGGTGTGTGTAGCCCCGATAGCTGAGAGCAGTAACAATGTCAGCTTTGTTATGGGCGATTTCAGAATGAGCGATATTGAGTTTAGCTTCGAAGCTATAGATGGCACCACCCTCTGAAATATTATGTCCTTCACTCCTGGCTTCGTTATGGGTAAGGCGCACATGGCTTAGGCTTAGGTCTGCATCCTCAACAAAAATGCCTCCGCCTTCTTCGCGACCAGAAACTGCTTCGGTTGCAAGCCCGTTTCGTAGCACCAAGTTCTCCAGTGCAACAATTTGGTTTTTTCCAATTTCAAAAACCCGGTCGATATAGTTGGCGTCAATGATGGATGGATTGTCCAGATCGCCTGTGCCTTTTTAATGAGGGTGCCGGTTCGGGGATTGTCGATTCCGGGAATATCAAGATCACCATAGTGTTCTTCTTCTTCTCCATCAAAACTGGGTTTATCCAAAGTGAGTTTGTAAACGCCAGGTGGTAGTTCAATGATGGCATTTCCAACGCCATGGTAACTTGCTTCATGCAATGCCGCGCGCAAGGAGCATGGCCCATCCACGGCTTCTCCGGCGCTACAAACGCCATTGTGCGCAAAATCGCGCATGTCTTCAAAAGTGTTCACTCGGAAGATCCAAGGGTCAGGTAATTGAGCTTGAACTCTCTGGGCAGAAAAACCCAAAGCCCCTGTCATCAACAAGGCAATTAACATAAAAAGAGAGATAGAAAGATGTTTTTTCATCATAGCCCCTATGAGAAAGTATTGTGAAGCGCTTAATCAGAGCGTAAAAAGATGCTTAATTATAAACCTAATCCAACAAATGGACGAATTTGGTTGTGACCAAAATCTGAGGGGAAAACGTAAAAAATCGTCGCAGCTTTTTGAAGTATGCCAGGTTTGAGGTGGCTATCAACATGTCTTTGTTTTTCTGGCTGTTCCCAAAAATGCGATCTTCGGTTGTATATCAGACTGCTCGTGATAAACTTAGACGCATGATTAAGCAGACCAAACGCGAACCAAAACCAGATCACGAGAAACCACGCAGCCGTGGCTTTTTTTATGCGGTGACGGCAGCAATTCTGTTTGCCCTGACCCCACTTTTCATCAAGATTCTCAATACCACCTTTGGTTTACCAGCCTTGATGATCACCTTTTGGCGCAACATCCTGGGAATCGCACTTTTGCTGCCGGCATTTTTGATTTTTAAACCCGCTTTGCTTAAGCTGGAAAAAAAGCATTTTGGTTTCATTGCGCTTTACGGTTTGGTTTTTACCCTGTTGAATACAATTTGGACTTTTTCGATTCAATACAACAGTGCCTCGGTGGCAACCGTGTTGATTTATTTTTCAGCACCAATGACCAGTTTTTTGGGCTGGTGGATGCTGAAGGAACGCTTCACCTGGCTAAAAGGGCTAGCAATCCTTTTGGGTCTGGGAGGGTGTGCCTTGGTTGCTTTAGCCGGCGCGGAAGTTGAAACTAACTGGATTGGGCTCGTTTTAGGCTTGGTTTCTGGCTTGATTTATGCCTTTTATGCTATCTTTGGGCGTTTGTCTGCTCAGCGCGGTATCAATCCCTGGACCAGCACATTTTACATCTTCTTCTTCGCAATGGCAGCTTTGTTCATCCTCAACCTTTTACCATTTAGCGTTCCCGGTCAAGCCCAGGATTTAAAAACACTACTCACTTTTAGCACTAACCCAAAGGCTTGGTTGTTTATGGGCTTGCTTACTGTACCGCTGGTGGTGGGCTATGGGCTCTTTAATCAAAGCCTTACGATTTTGCCCTCCAGCACCGCCAACCTGATTTTGACCCTGGAGCCACCCATTACTGCCATTCTGGCTTGGCTGATGCTAAGCGAAAAGCTTTTGCCTTTGCAGCTTTTGGGCACGGTTTTGGTGCTTTCTGGCGTTTTTTTGGTGCGGATTGGGGTCAACAATCAGTCAGAACTGTCGGAGCATCCGGCTAAAGAACTTGTATAAATCTTTTGATTCGACAATTGATGTACTGCAAGTACAATTAAAGGTAAGAGAAAAACTATTACGGAGGCAAATTATGAGCCAGGAACCGATGCAAGTTAGCAGAATTGAAGAAGACAAAGCCCGATTTTATGCCAATTATAAAAGTGGCGTTTCGTGGTTTTTTTGGCTGGCGGTTATTTCGCTGGTAAACATCATCATTCGCATCACCAACCCAGAAAGCCAAATTCGCTTTGCGGTGGGGCTTTCGATTACCAATTGGTTAGAACACAATCCATTACCGTTTTTAACGGTACTTAGCCCTAAAAAGCTTGCCTTTGGTGTGGGCATTGTGTTCATAGTTCTGCTGGTTCTGTTGGGTTTGATGGCGCGCAAGCGGAATAAGCCCGCCTACCTTACCGGCATGATCATTTACGCACTGGATATCATTCCCGCGTTTCTGATTAAGGATGTTTACTCAATCGTCTTTCACTTGATTGTGCTCGGGTTTTTGATTTGGGGTTTTGTTCATCTGCTCAAGCTTGAAAAACTTGAAGCGGAATATCCAGATGAGACGGAACCTGAAGTTATCGTGATTGGACCAGATAAACCTTAATGTTGCCAATTAATTAAAACAAAAAGGCTGCACATTTTTAGCGCAGCCTTTTTTAATTTCCAGAATATTACATCGCGGTTTCGACTTTAAAGGTCTTATATTCTTCAGGCACGGGTTCGCCGCCTTCCCAAACCACGCTGCGGAATTCGTCGGGTGAGGTGTTGCCTTCGCTGTTGATGAGCATCACCTGCGAATCGCGTCCCAAGCCGAGGAGTTTTCGCAGGGGATAGCAGCTGTCATGTTCCATGATGTACATCAGCGCGCCAAGCGTTACCGCACCAGATTCGCCTGAGACGATAAAGGGATCATCACTTAGTGGGACGGCGTAAACGCGCATGCCTTTTGCGGCGACATAGTCAGGACATTTGGCAAAAACATCCGCGCAGTTATACAGCGTTTCCCAGGCAATCGGGTTGGGGTCGCCACAGGCTAAACCTGCCATGATGGTGTTGAGGTCGCCTTGAATGCTGTGCGGTTTGCCGTCGCCGATGCGCAGGGACTCGTAAAGGCAGGCAGCATTGGTGGGCTCAACCACCATAGAAAGGGGCACATTGTCCTCAAAAAGTTGGTTGTAATAGCCAATCGCCGCGGCAGCCAGTGAGCCGACACCGGCTTGCACAAAGAGGTGGCTGGGGCGCATGATGCCCATGGCGGCGAATTGCTCTTGTGATTCAACCAGCATAGTGGCATAGCCTTGCATAATCCACTTGGGCACGTCTTCATATCCTTCCCATGAGGTGTCCGAAATCACATCCCAGCCATTTTCGGCAGCGTCGATGCTGGCTTGGCGAACGGCGTCGTCGTAATTGCCGTCAACCACGCGCACCTCACCGCCTTCGCGTTCGATGGCGCGGATGCGGTCCTTGGTGGTGAGTTTGTGAACGTAAATAATGGAGTGAAAGCCCATTTTGTTGGCTGCCCAGGCGACGCCGCGTCCGTGATTGCCGTCGGTAGCGGTGCAAAAAGTGGGGTGACCCAGTTTTTCGCGGATGCTTCCGGTCAGGCTGAGCACGTCACGCAGGGAAATTTGCTCTTCGTCCAGACCAGCGCGTTGTAAGAGGCGTTTGTAAATGGCGTAAGAGCCGCCGAGCACTTTGAAAGAATTTAAGGTGAGCCGTTCGGACTCATCCTTGACCCAAATGCCACCCAAGCCAAGGCGACTGGCGAGGTGGGGCAAGCCTTTGAGCGGGCTCATGCGATAGCCGGGGATGTCGCTATGCAGGCGACGGATGTGTTGTCCCAGTCCGGGAGGAAAGAGCTCCATGGCTAATTTGGATTGGGGGTTTGAAAAAGCCAGATCATTAACCAGCCATTGAACGGGCGGTTCGGGTTTATATTTCTTCATAATATGCCTCTTTTCACTTGCCATAATTCACAAACCTATCATATCATGCAAACGCCATTTGCCCTGAAATTCGACCTTTTCATAAGCTGGTATAATAGGTTTAGAGACGCCATTTAGTTAGTAAAAGGAGTTTGTAATGTTTACAAAAACACTCAAAACCATGGCTTTCGTCTTAGTAATTACCTTGCTTTTAGTGGGGACAAATGCTGAAGCCAACTTAAGCAATAGTCAAGAGAGAATCAGTCTCGAAGTGGCATTGGATGCTTACAGTGTTGCTATGAGTACTGATACTCATCAAAAAAATGTTTATCTTTCAAATCAGATGCAAGAGCTTGTTCTTGAAAGAAAGGCGTTTTATGAACGATTTCTAGAAGAGGGTGCACATTCAAATTTAGTGAGCATTTCAGCTGAATTTGTGAGTTCACAAATTGAACAACTCTCTGCGGATACGTATTCAGTTGTCGAGATGGTCACCATAACAGGTCGACCCATTTTACAGGTGGCAAAAGATTACCCACCTTACAAAGCCTATGTCCTGGCTGCCAGGATGACTAAAGAGCCCATTTTGAGCAACTATCTTCTAATACAAGCTGAGGCGGTGCTTGCTTCTGTGCAAGAATCGATTGACGCAGGGACATTTGAATTTGTTGAGGTCCTCACTCACACATTGACCTTTGATCCTAAAACTGGAAGAATCACGGCTGATACCTTTTCCAGTGAATCGAATGATGATTCGGGCAGGGACAAAGTTGTATGGGTGGATGGTAAACCGCAACGCGTTGAACCTGACCTCACTCAGATGCCTGATTATGTCATGTATCAGAAAAGTATTGAAGAACAAGCTTTAGAAATCCTGGAAGATGTAAAGAATGTGCCCTAGGAACGCTTGAAGAGCTCAAATACGCTACAATATTCGGGTGCTTCAGCAGCAACTTATGCGCGAACCTGGGTACGCATCACACCTTTAGCACCATGTGCGGGAGGTGTTCTGCAAGACAGAAGCAGTTGGAACCCGTCATAGACAGGCTATTCCTGTGCTGATTGTGCAAACTATGTATCACAGGCTTTGCGTTATGGCGGGATGTCGACAGATTCTACCTGGCAACCTTATACCACTGCATGGGTAAACGTTTCAGGGCTGGAAAACTACTTGATCTCTCGTGATTACGGTTACTACGGGTGTAGCGGATTACGTAATGGAGACATCGGTTTTCAGGCAAGTGCACATGTTGTCATGGTAACTGCCTTGAACCCAGTTCGTTACAGTGCCCATACCAGCGATCGACTTAATCGCCTCTGGGATTCTGTTCTTACGAGGTGTATCAAAATAAACTAGCTCAATCATCAAGTGTTTAGTTTTGATTTAAGAGGAGTGTAAACAATGAAAAAAAATGGTGTCTCATTTTCCATAGTAATTCTATTCATCATCCTCAAGATCGTTTCTGCATGTTCAAACCAACAAGCACCGCTCACGTTGTCAACAAATACAATCCCTCCCATGCCGGAAGCGACAAATACAACGCATCCTACGGCAAGTCCCCTTGTGGATACTTCTAAGCATTTCAACGATGATGCGCCGCCTGTGACCATTAGCTACATCAAAAATCACACTTTGGTTGATGCCGAGATCGTTACCATAGGGCTAAACCGCGATTGTGAATACGCTAGTATCCCTGTTGAAACTTTTACGGTTCTTAAATCTTCGGTTGCTGTGGATGATGAAGCGAATGTCTTTTTTAGTTATGGCACTTATTCTGGCAAAAACAACACTATTTTCACAAAATTAAGTTGCGATGGCGGAATTGAAAGCATCAACCTTCCCATAAGTGCTCCCACACATGACACCCTCTGGATTGGGAGCCGTCTGGTTTTCAATCAAGGTAATTTATTGGTTGTAGATACTGCGTTTAATGTTGAAGAGCATCCTAAGATTGATTTACTACCCAATGGCGAGACCTCGCTCGGTGTTATTGGGCTTGCGAATGATGAGGAATATGAGCTTATTTGGGTGCCCAGTAAGCCAATTCAGCAGGATGATAAACTGGTCGTTTTTTACCGTTTGTATGATTTGGATACAAAGGCAAGCTCTGAAAATACCTACGAGTTAGTCCCTTCAGAATGGGGGCAACGCTTTAACGACACTCTTGATGAAGGGAATATATTGAACCCTTTTCTTCTTTATGGCGTTGACACCGTTTCTAAAAAGGTATTGTTATGTTATGCCAAAGAGTCTGAGGAAGAAAACATGAGGGACTCGTTTATGGCTCTTTATAATTTATCGGAACAAAGAATCCTAAGAGAAGAAAATAGTCCCTGTATAAAAGGCGGGACTTACCATTCCATACATGGTTTTTACGCATCGGTTGGATGTACTGAAACATGGTGCGATGAGTTCATCAGATCTTACTCAGATGGGTCTGATTTAATAGATTTCTCAACGCTTGAAGAGCCTGGTCTGCGTTCATGGCGTTGGCATGGCAGCAATGGCGGTTATTGGATTTTGATGAATCCAAAGACCCTGACTATTATGGATAATGAAGGCTCATTCCTATATGAATTCGATATGCCGGACATTAATTTGAGGACTTGTCAAGCGCCAGAGTGTGTGAGCCCAGGTTTCTTGATTAGCAGCGACTAAATAAGATAAATTAAAAGTGCTCCTGATTTTGCCTGGCTAAGTTGGTACTTTAGGTGGCGAGATTATCGCTGGATTAACCCGAGATCTTGCTCAGCTCTAAGCCATTTAATAGCCCGCATTGTTTAGCGTGTCTTCATTCAGGCAGGTAGCCAAGGATTAAGTGCTGCGACTTTTGAAAGGCAACCATCAACCAACCTTGCGCAAATTCAAGCAAAAAAATCGCTTATAATGCAAAGTATGTCAATGCTAAAACCCTTTAAAAACTTGCGTGGATTTTCAGGTTTTCTGGTCGCTTTTTTAATCATGTCTCTCTTGTTTACTGCTTGCGAGCCATCATCTGGAAGCTTGCCGACGAGCACAGAAATTGCCTTGGAACCGCCTGCTACTCAAACAGCACCGCCAACTGTGCCTATTCCCACAGAAACACCCTTAATAACTGAGGAAACGCCAGATCCATTTGAGCCAACACCTGATGACTTGACTGGTGGGTTACGTGTCTGTCTGCCTGATAGAGAGCACTTGTCGCTATACCTGGAAAGCAGCATGTTGGCGACGATGAATAGAGAACCGAACCCCAGCATGTCTGAGCCTTGTACCACTGTAAAAGCTGGTGATGCCCATCAAATTGGTGAAATGGTGCTGGCACTGGTTGCTCCCTTTCCTACGGTGATAGATGAAATAAAAACTGCAGATTTGCAGGCCTTTTGGCAAAAAGGCGAATCAGAACACTTTGATAGCCTGATGATGTTTCCTTACGCCTTAAACTCTCTTACCTGGCTATGGGGCGAACCGATCGGGGATGTGGAGATTTTTGACAGCACACCATATTTTATGACTGCTTACGAGTATGAAACCTATGCACACGTTTTTATGAAAGAAGCTTGGACTCGTGAGCGAACCTGGGCGATCGTTGCTTTTGAAGAGTTACACCCAAGATGGAAAGTTATCGCCCTTGATGGGCAATCACCTATCCACAAGTCCTTCAAGCCTGAAACTTATCCGCTGACCATACCCTTGTCTGCTTATGATGAGGACTCGGAACAACTAGAGCGAGCTATAAGATACTTTGGTAATTGGAAACTCGCCGAACCTTTCAGTAATTACCACCCTGATAAGCTTGCAACCGTCATCCTCACCGGCGTAACCGCGATGGCACGTGCCACAGCAGTTGGCATGGATGAACGAGGCATCTTGGTGCCGGGTGAAGATCTGGCAGACGTTTTGAAAGAGGCAGACATCCTGCACATTAGCAACGAAGTGCCCTTTGCCGAGAATTGCCCAAAACAAAGCAGGGGAGGCTATTTAGTGTTTTGTTCACCAGCTTCCTATATGGAGCTTTTGCGTTCCATTGGCACCGATGTTGTGGAACTAACCGGAGACCATTTTCAGGACTATGGCTCGGCGGGAATGCTCTATACACTTGACTTGTATGCTAAGGAAGGTTGGCCAGTTTATGGTGGCGGAAAGGACATTTTTGATGCCCGCGCGCCAATTAAATTAGAAGTCAACGGCAATAAGATCGCTTTTTTGGGTTGCAATGCCAAATCACCCAACTTTGCCCAAGCCAGCGAAACTTCTACCGGGGCATATCACTGTGACATGGACTATATGGCGCAAACGGTGAAAGACTTGGTGGAAGAAGGCTATTTGCCCATTGTCACTTTTCAACACGAGGAGCGTTATGCCTGGCAACCAAACGCCCAAATGACGCGTGACTTCGATATTGTGCTCAATGCCGGTGCGGTAATAGCCAGTGGAAGCCAGGCGCATCAGCCTCATTTTGCCGAGTTTTTGTACGATGGCTTCGCCCATTACGGACTTGGTAACTTGTTTTTTGACCAATATGGTGTGGGTGAGTATACCCATTGGGCTTTTATCGACCGCCATGTTTTTTATGATGGCAGGCATATCTCAACGGAGCTGCTTACCATCCGTTTTCTTGATCGCGTGAAGGCAACCTGGGCAAGCCCGGAAGAGCGCGTAGAAATGCTGGAAATGCTCTTTGACACCGGTCGCATGATGTGGCCGGGCACCAAACCCTGGGAACAACAGTGATTTTTGTCATCCAAAGTCTGGCTAAAAATCACTCAGCTTGGCGTTCACAATTGCATGGGCAGAATGTATAATAAAAGAAAAAGGCACGGCAATGAGTCTGTTTAGCAGAATATTTGGTGAAGCGGCAATCCGCGCGTTACCAGCTCAACAAAGAGCTGAAATAAAGAATAAAATCGAGAAGTTGGTTCACATTGGCAAAACCGACGATTTTTTGTCACTGGTGCCAGGTGGTCCATTTAACTACCAGTGTCATCACAAAGAAGCGCGCCAGATTGGCGAAGACATTAACGCGATGGGCGGCTTGGATTTGATGACAGCTGTTCGGAAAACCATCAAACGCAGGTTGGATGAGGTGCTGGCAGAGCATCTTGATCATGCCTGGAAAGATATTGGCGACTGGCAACCTTAAATAAAGCCTAAACTTTACCCTCCACAAGCTTCATATATGGCATTTCAGGGCATGGTTTGCCATGCAATGTTATAATCACACGTAACGAAATTCAAGAAAGGTTTTCTATAATGAAACAATGTTGTAGTAAAGAAATAATCACTTGCGATAAAGTGCCACCCGCTATTGGACCCTACTCTGTGGGTGTGAAGATTAGTCATTTGGCTTTTATTTCCGGACAATTGGGTTTTGACCCTGAAACCGCGGTTTTGGTTGAAGGTGGTGTTGAAGCTGAAACCCACCAGGCTTTGAAAAATTTACGCGCAATCCTTGAAAGTGCTGGTTCCAGTTTGGATAATGTGGTCAAAACCACCGTATTCTTGATGGATATGGGCGATTTTGCAAAAGTAAACGCCATTTATGCTGAATACTTCACCCAAAATCCACCCGCTCGCTCGGCTGTGCAGGTGTCGGCTTTGCCCAAGGGTGGCTTGGTTGAAATTGAAGCCATTGTGCATATGCCCCAAGAGCATAAAGAAGGACCTTGCTGCTAATTATTCTGTTTGCCTCTAGCAGCGCTTAAAAGATTTATGCCAAAAACTGTTTCTGTCGTCATCCCTTGTCTGAATGAAGAAAAAACCATTCAGCAAGTGCTTGACGCCTTATTTAAGCAAACCTATCCAACCGAATTGATGGAAGTGGTCATCGCTGATGGTGGCTCCACGGATAAAACCCGTGAAGTTATTGAGGCTTATCAAAACACGCACCCTCAGCTGACTTTGCGCTTGGTTGAAAACCCCAAGCGAATTATTCCCGCAGGGGTCAACGCCGCCATGCTTGCTTCTAAAGGTGAGATTATCGTACGCATGGACGCGCATTCCATCCCGCAAAGTGATTACGTGTCGCGCTGTGTTGAGGCTTTGGAAGCCGCTAAGGGTGAGAATGTTGGCGGTCGTTGGGATATTATGCCTTCGAATGATAGCTGGATTGCCCGCTCGATTGCTTTGGCAGCCGGGCACCCGATTGGTGTGGGTGATGCCCAATACCGTCACAGCGATACCGCTGCGGTGGTAGACACCGTTCCTTATGGCGCTTTTTATCGTAGCTTGTTGGATAAGGTGGGGCTGTTTGATGAAAGCCTGATTGCTAACGAAGATTATGAGTTTAACGCCCGCATCAGGCAGTCTGGTGGCAAAATTTGGTTTGATCCGCTTATCCGATGTCAGTATTTTGCGCGACCGAACCTGAACAGATTGGCAAAACAGTATTGGACCTACGGTTTTTGGAAGCTGAAGATGCTCAAACGTTACCCAAGTACCCTGCGCTGGCGACAGTTCTTGCCGCCTGCCTTTTTGCTTGGGCTTTTGGTTTTGGCAGTTGGCAGCATTTTCTTTAAGCCGGTATTGTTTGCATTGCTGGCTGTGATTGGGCTTTATGTTGGCGTTTTATTGGTTGTTGGGGTCTTGCAAGCTTTTAAGGAAAAGAAAATCGCTTTTGCTCTGGGTGTGCCTTTGGCAATTGCGACCATGCATTTTTCGTGGGCAGCTGGTTTTTTGGTAAGCCTTTTTTCCCCGATGAAAAAAACCAAGGAGTCTTAATATGGAAGTAAGGCGACAAAGTAACCATTACGAGCGTTTTAGGCTACAAAAATCAGAGCAACGTTTCATCCTCATTCTGGGAGATGTTTTGGCTGGGACGATAGCCCTGTTTCTTGCCTTGTTTATCTGGGCGCAAGCTGATGCGCTGGATTTTACGGCGGCTTTCTTTCGCGATCGCGTAGACACCTGGTTCTATTTCTTACCCCTGTTTTGGGTGCTTTTGCTGGTTGATACTTATGACTTGGGTAAAGCCGGCAAATTTAAATCCACAATCAAAGGCGTTGCCATCGCGCTGATCATTGCCGCGCTGGCTTACCTTGTGGTTTACTTTTTGGTTCCGCCCATGTCCTTGCCCAGGGTTGGTGTGGCAGTGTTTATCATTATCACCGCCGTTTTGACGCTCATTTGGCGTCTCATTTTCATTCGGATGTTCAAAGCGGTAAGCCAACAGAAACGTGTTTTGATTATTGGTGCTGGAAAAGCAGGCACAGAGCTTGTAAAAGAAGTTCAGAAGACTGATCCTAAACCTTTTAATCTGATCGGTTTGATTGATGATGATCCCTTAAAACTCAACACACGCATTTTGGATGTGCCTGTTTTGGGTGGGCATAAAATGATGGAGCCGATTACCGAAAAACTTGGCGTAAGCGACTTTATCATCGCCATTTCACATGAGATGAACCCGGGCATGCTTCACACCATTTTGGACGCACAAGAAGCCGGCATCGAGCTGACCACATTACAAGAAGCCTACGAAGGTATAACAGGCAGGGTGCCCATTGATCTCTTGCCACCCGATTGGGTTGTGCGGGCTTTTTTGGATCGGAAACCAAACAGCGGATTTTATCGTATTTATAAACGTTTGCTGGATTTGTTCATAGCGATCATTGGCTTGATTGGTCTGATTATCCTTTTCCCTTTTATCGCACTGGGTCTCTTACTTGAAGGTAATGTGCCAATCATTTTTAAGCAGGAAAGGCTGGGTCGAGGCGGTAAGCCTTACACAATCTATAAGTTCCCGACGATGCGAAAACATAATAGTGAAGACGAAGGTGGATTGGTTACCGCTGAAAAAGACCCTCGAATTACAAAGTTTGGCAAACTTTTACGTAAAACCCACCTGGATGAATTACCACAAATTCTTAATGTAATTAGAGGCGAGATGAGTTTTGTTGGTCCCCGCCCGGAACGCAGTGAGCTGGTGCAAGTGTTTCAAAATGGAGTGCCTTTTTACCGCACGCGCATGTTGGTGAAACCAGGTATCACGGGTTGGGCGCAAATCCATCAAGGTTACGCCGAAACGGTTGAAGAAACTTCAACCAAGCTTCAATATGACCTTTATTACATCATGCATGCCAATATTTGGATGGACATCACCATTCTTTTACGCACGGTTGGCTCAGTGCTGGGCTTTAAAGGGCGATAATCATGCCATTTTCTTCATTACAGAAGAGCCCTCATATTTTGCAAACAGATAGCTGGGGCAAGTTCAAAGCCCTTTATGGCTGGGAGCCGGTGCGCCTGGCATGCGAGTCTGATTCGGTTTTAGTTCTCTTCAAACAATTACCCTTAGGCTATTCCATTGCTTATGTGCCAAAAGGTAGCCTTGGTAAGCATTGGAAACAATGCTTAAGCAAGATTGAAACGGAATGTAAACGTCGTAAAGCGGTTTTTTTGCAAATCGAACCAGATATTGATGAACCTTTTGATGCAATGCTTTTAGATGAGCAGTTTCCTGGCTTTATCAAAGATGAAGAGACTATTCAGCCGCGTGGGACCATTTTGATTGACATAAACGCGGATGAGGAAGCCATTTTGGCTGCTATGAAGCAGAAAACCCGTTACAACATTCGCCTGGCAGAGCGAAAAGGCGTGAAGGTTGAACTGAGCGATGACCTTGAGGACTTCTATGCCCAAATGCAAGTTACCAGTGGTCGCGATGGTTTTGCTGTGCACGCTTTTTCATACTACAAAAAAGCCTTTGAGCTGTTTGAATCAAAAGGCGAGTGCGCGCTTCTGCGGGCTTCCTTTGAAGGGCAATCTCTGGCTTATTTAATGCTTTTTATGTATGGTGAGCGTGCCTGGTACTTTTATGGCGCTTCTAACGATGAACATCGCAACCTGATGCCAACCTATCTGCTGCAATGGGAGGCGATGCGTCATGCAAAGTCAAAGGGTGCTACGCTTTATGATATGTGGGGCATCCCTGATGCCAGTGAAGAAGAGCTTGAAGCACAATTTACACAGCGGTCGGATGGGCTTTGGGGTGTTTACCGCTTTAAACGAGGTTTTGGTGGTGAAGTCAAACGCTCTGCTCCAGCTTATGTGAAAGTCTTTAAACCTTTGCTCTACAAAGCTTATCTCTGGCTCAAGAAGCGACGTGGAGGCGGCGACAATGCAAGCCTTTAAAGGGAGCCCCACCGAATGGAACGCACTTTTGTTAACATTTCCCAACGCGCATATCCTGCAAACCTGGGAATGGGGTGCATCTAAAATCCGCAATGGCTGGACCCCAGAGGCTTACATTTGGCAAGATGAAACTGGCACGGTTGAAGCCTGTGCCATGCTCTTAAGACGCGAAGTAAAGCTCGGCTTTTTGACCTTAAAAGTGCTTTATTGCCCCAAAGGACCCACACTGGACTGGCAGAACCATGCTTTGCGAGAGCGTGTGTTGAACGATTTGCAAAAACATGCTAAAAAACAAAATGCCATATTTCTCAAAATCGATCCAGATTTGCTTCTGGGAACAGGTGTGCCTGGGGCTGAGGATGAGCGCCCGGAGCCTTTGGGCGAATCACTCCAATCTGAATTAACTAAAAGAGGCTGGCTGTTTTCACAGGATCAAATTCAATTCCGCAACACCGTTTTTATAGACCTCACGCGTGAAGAGGATGAGATACTTGCCGCAATGAAACAAAAAACACGCTATAACGTGCGATTGGCAGCGCGTCGTGGGGTTGTGGTTCGCCAGGGAACACTGGCAGATTTGCCCCTGCTTTACCAAATCTACGCCCAAACGGCCGTCCGCGATGACTTTGTTATCCGCGGTGAAGCCTATTACCTGGACCTTTGGAAAAGCTTTATGGAAGCAGGCATGTGTCATCCGCTTGTTGCCGAAGTTGAGGGCGAAGCGGTGGCAGGGCTTTTCATCTTACACTTCAACCATGTGGCGCGATATATGTATGGCATGTCCACTGAGAAATTCAGGGAACTCATGCCCAATCACTTGCTGCAATGGGAAGCCATTCGACTTTCCAAAGATTTAGGCTGTGAAAGCTATGACATGTGGGGTGCGCCGGACGTCTTTGATGAAAGTGACTCCATGTGGGGTGTCTACCGTTTTAAAGATGGCTTTAATGGCATTACCGCAAGGCACCTGGGTGCCTGGGATTTTCCAGCCAGACCTTTGCTTTACAAGCTTTACACCAACTTTTTGCCTCGCATTTTGGATATCATGCGCCGACGAGGCAAGCAAGCCACCCGAAAAACACTCTCCGATTGATCAATAATCTGAGCAGGTTCGCTTTTTTTGCTTAATTGTGAAAAAGTTCTAATAAAGTCATAAATGCTATAATCAGACCATGAATATCGATATTCGATCGACGATTTTAACCATCAGCATCATCGCCTTTGTGGCGGGGATTGTAATGGCATCCCGCGCGCGGCGAACAATCGTCGAGGCTCGTAAATTATCATTTTTCACCAAAAGACGCCATCAAATCGAGTTGGGTATCCGCTTTACTCTTGGTGCGGTTTTGCTGTTGGTTTTTGCTTTCCTCAACTTTCGATTTGGTGAAGGCATTATGTACACTTACTTCCCACCCAGCTTAACGCCATCGCTTACGCCTACTATCACGCTTACGCCAACCATCACCTTGACCCCAACCATAACCTTTACTCCAACGATTACCAACACACCCTCAATTACCAACACACCTTCGGTTCCTGACCCTGTGGCAACCCTCTTTGAGTCCATTGTTACGCCTGGCGACAAGTACGCTTTGAGCGGGATTGTTTTTTCAGAAGAAGTTGATGAAGGTTTGCAACCGATTAATGAGGCTAAGGAGTTTGAGAATCCGCTTGTAACCATTCATGGTTGTTACAACTACAACTTGATGGATGAAGGTGTGCAATGGACTGAGTTGTGGTATCGCGGTGAAGAGCTTGTGCTTTCCAATACCGGCAGGTGGCAGGGTGGTAGCGGTGGCTATGGTGTTGCAAAACTCATTCTTGAGCCCAGTGAATGGAAACCTGGTGAGTATCGATTGCTTTTCTTTGTGGGGCATGAATGGGTGCGGTCGGCATCCTTTACCGTGCTTGGTAATCCGCCCACCAGCACGCCAACCATCACACCTACCGTAACCTTAACTCCCACAGTAACTTCTACGGCTACGCCCAGCCCAACACCAAGCCCAACGCCTTGGCCAACGGCATCGCCAACGAAGACGCCGGGCACTGACCCAAGCCTGACTCCCGGCGCAAACTAAACGCAATTTCAAGATTAACTGATATAAAAGCGGCCGCTCTCGTGTCTTAGCAATGCGTTAAGCTCACCAGCCACCTGGCTGGCAACACGCGCGTTGTTGAGTAAAAGCGCGATATTGCTTTGCATGCTGCGACCTTGGCTAAGCTGGCTGACCTTATCTAAAAGGTAGGGTGTAACCGCATTGCCATGGATACCCTCTTGCTTGGCTTCTGCCAGTGCCGCTTCGATCCAAGCCTCCATTTCATAGCGAGGGATGGCATCGGCTTCAGGCACGGGAACAGCAAGAATGACGCCCTGCCTAAAGCCCAGGGACCAATGCGCGTAGGCAATGCGAGCGGCTTCATGGACGGTGTCGGCACGTTGATTGAGCGGAATGCCACTCTGGCGCGAGTAAAACGCGGGCAGCTCATCGCTTTGGAAGCCAATAACCGGCACACCAGCGGTTTCGAGGTATTCCATTGTGGCAGGTAAATCCAGGATGGCTTTCATGCCGGCGCAAACCACCAAAATGGGTGTTTTTGCCAATTGGCTGAGGTCCGCAGAGACATCAAAAGGCGCTTGCCGATGGACGCCACCAATACCGCCGGTAGCAAAAAGGCGCAAACCCTGTTTGTGGGCAACATAGGCTGTTGCGGCTACGGTTGTGCCACCGGTTAAACCCTGGGCGAGCGTTATACCAAAATCACGCGTGCTGATTTTGCGAGGATGGGCATGGCTTGCCAAAGCATCGAGTTCTTCAGAACTGAGACCAAGCCTGATCTGACCATCGATTACGGCGACGGTTGCTGGTGTCGCACCATTTTCCATGACAGTAGCTTCCATGGCACGGGCTAGTTTGATGTTCTCACCCTGGGGCAAACCATGCGTGATTACGGTGGACTCGAGGGCGACAATGGGCAAACCCAGGCTGCGGGCTTGGCCTACGGCTTCGCTTTCGAGCACATTGGTGTGAATTGGTTGAAAGTTTTCCTGAAATTTTTCCATGGCTCAATTTTACATGAATTGTAAGTTTTCAGTGCTTACAAAGCTCTCTACATGAGTCCAGGTGTGGAAAAGAAATTAGAAAAAGGTAGAATAAAGAAAAACAGGAATTTTTTATGCCCAAACCAGCCCAACATTTAAGAAAAAGATGGATCACATCACCTCTCATACCTCAGGATATCAGCCGACAGATGAGCTCTGTATCGCCGTTTTTGCGCCAGTTGCTCTACAATCGCGGTATCGAGAACAATGAGGCTGCTCAGGCATATGTTACAGGTAACTCACCCACCAATCCGGATCCCTTTCAGATCTTAGGCATGGACGAAGCTGTTGAAATCTTAAATGAAGCCATCAATAAGGGGCTTAAAATTGCTGTGTATGGCGATTACGATGCTGATGGTGTGACATCTTCAGCCATACTTTATGAATTTCTGTCGCAAATCGGTGATGCGCCGCGCGTTTACATCCCCAATCGCTTTGATGAGGGCTACGGCTTAAACCTCGAGGCGATTGAACAATTAGCCGAGGAAGGCATTGAGCTGATAATCACCGTGGATTGTGGCATCGGCTCGGTGGATGAAATTGCCCGCGCGAATGAATTGGGCATGCGTGTTATTGTGACCGACCACCATCAAGTGCCAGAGGTCTTGCCTGAGGCAGCCGCGATAATCAACCCACATCGCCCAGGAGATCCATACCCTTACAAAGAGTTGGCAGGCGTTGGCATTGCCTGGAAGTTGGTTGTCGCCTATTTACAGCGTTACCCAAACCCAGAAATCGACCCGGATCAGTGGCTTGACCTGGTCGCTATTGGCACCGTTGTGGATGTGGCAGAGCTTACCGGCGAAAACAGGCATCTTGTAAAAAGTGGCATGGCGCTGATGCGAATGCACCCACGTCAAGGCCTTTTTTCACTCAGCCAGGTGGCTGGAATCAAGCTTGACCAGCTCAATGCGGGACATCTGGGCTTTGGCATTGGTCCGCGGCTTAATGCAGCAGGTCGTATGGATTCTGCCAGAGCGGCTTTTGAGCTTTTGGTGACCCAGGAGCTTTTTGAAGCAGCACGTTTAGCGCAGGAATTGGATAACTTGAACCAGGAGCGCAAAAATCTTCTCAACGGAATTGAGGAGCTGGCAGTGCAACAAGCCTTGGCTGCTGACGAAGAGCAAAAGGTGATTTTTGTGGCTTCAGAAGCTTTTAATCGAGGCTTGGTTGGTTTGGCAGCCGGCAGAATTGTTGAAGCGCTTTACAAACCTGCCATTGTTGGACATATTGAGGACGGTAAGATTACCGCATCAGCACGATCCATTGAAGAATTTAACATCCACGAAGCACTCAAGCATTGTGAGGATTTGCTCGAAAGGCATGGCGGGCATGCCATGGCAGCGGGACTTACGATAAAAGCAGAAAATGTTGATGCTTTTACCAAGCGCATCAATGAAGTTGCTCACCAATGCCTGGATGGACTTGAGCTTTTGCCGGTTATGCGCATTGATTATGACATCGCGTTGGATCGCTTAAAGCCTGAGCACATTCCCGGCATCCTCAATGATGTTGCGCAATTGGAACCAACCGGACACAAAAACCCAGACGCGTTGTTTAGCAGTCATCATTGCAAGGTTTTACGTGCGCGAACGGTGGGCAACGGCGCTCATCTCAAGTTTAGCGTGCGGGATGGTTTGCAGGAGTTCGATGCAATTGCTTTTAGACAAGGCCATTGGGCAACCGATATGCCGGATTATGTGGATATTGCGTACACGATTGAAATCAACGACTATATGGGCATGCGTAATGTTCAACTGAACGTAAAAGACATCAAAAAAAGCGAGCCAAAGCCCGCTTAGTTTTACTTAGACTCCATCCCAAATTAAGGACGAAAAGCAAATTGGTGGAGGATATGTTTCACTTCACCATTACGGTATTTTGCCTCAATCTCAGCATCCAAAAGCAAGGTTTGGTTCAGTTCTTTTGAATCGATGGCTAACTGGCGCAAGTTATTCAAAGCAAGCGGCACCTCACCGCCCATTTGCTGACCCATTCGGTAGGTGAAGAAATTAGGCTTTTCTTTAAGATAATTCATGGTTGCATCAATACCTTGAATAAGATTATCCAGGGTTTGCCCATCCTCACCGGAATAAAAACATTGCGTGGGTAAGCTCAAGCTGTCTCTAAGTGTGTCCAGGATAATGACCGTGTTGATGAAACTGACAAAAGCATCGGCGCCTTCCAAAGGTGGTAAGCTTTCGTAGTCCTGGTTGTCAAGGCTGCGTTTGATGTGGAGTTTATAGCTTTCATGATCTGGCGTGACGTTCAATTCATCCTCATCCAGCAGGGCGTAGACCTGGCGCATAACCTCGTCAGCATAAACTTGCATTTGTTCTTTTTTAGGCGGTCCATCAGGGTCAATCACAAGCGGAGGAATAGGTTTACCCACCCGCATGGTGAGTTTGGGGCGCTTGAATGTGATGGCAGCTTTTGTGGAGCCGAGGAATCCGTTATAGCCAATGGGCACAACTGGCGCTTTACCGCGTTCGCTAAGCAATGCGACACCAATTTGGGCGGGCATTTTGCCGGGTCGCCAGGTGCCACCTTCAGGGTAAATCCCTAGCACAGCGCCTTGCTCGAGTACGGATTGCGCTTCGCGTAAGGCGCCGCGGTCAACAGTACCACGATCGACAGGGATAAAACCATAAAAAGCAATCAATCCATCCAATCCCATGCCAAAGGGGATATCCCCGGCGCCAATTGGCTCAACGATGCGTTTTGGAAAAGCAATTTGAAAGCCGGCTTCAATGTTTTCGACATGGTTTCCTGCCAAAATAACAGGCCCGGTTTTGGGGATGTTATCGATACCTTCAATTTTTACCTTTGCCAGAAGGCGGAAGATTCCTTTAGCGACCAAATTTAAAAAGGTGCGGCGGATGGTGTTTCTTGGGTACTTTTGTTTCTCTTTCATAATCTATACAACAAAAAAGGGGCGCTTAAGTTGCGCTTCCCTCTGATGTTAGTGCCCCCACGGGAATTCGAATCCCGGTTTTGGCCTTGAGAGGGCCACGTCCTAGGCCACTAGACGATGGGGGCCAGGTGCACAAAATAATATCACGGAGATGAATGCGCGTCAATAACTTGTGTGTCTTTCCATGGCAAGTTGATTGATTTTTTGAGGACTCCCAGTTAAGCTGTCAGTCTCCAAAAATGACCATTCATCACCATTAAAGCCAGCAGGCGCAGGCTTTCGCCAATCGCATCGCGGGATTTTGCATTAAAGGTGCTTAGCACTTGCCAATATTTATCTACCAGATCTTGGTCATTTTGCAACATAGCCAATGGCGCGCATGCGGCGATGAGGGCTAAAGGTGAAAGACCATCATCTTCGGCGTTTTCCAGTTTTGCTGGCAGATTTTTGATGGCGCTGTAAACCAGGCTTTCAAACCGTTTTGCCAGTTTTTTGTGGTTTTCATCATCCAAAAGCAAACCTGCCATGCCAACATGAAAAGCACTAAAGGCCAGCCAGGCTTCTTCAGCCGAACCATCTGAAACAAGTTCTGCGTCTTGAATGTTTTTAAGCAGTTCCTCGCGCAGCGACTCAGCCAGCGCAAGCCATGCCTCGTTGTTGCTGCGCTTGGCAAAAGCCTCAAAGAACACCGGCGCATAGATGGCGCGTTTGTGATCAGCAGGCTCAATGTCTTGTTGTAATGCCAATAAAGCTTTTAGGCGATAATCCAAAACACGGTCGTAGTTAAAATTCCTGCCGGTTTTCCATTGTTTTTCAGCCATCAAGAGGCTATAAGCAATCCAGGCTTCGGCGTGTGGGTCGGCTTCGAGCTTTGCGGAGGAGGTCATATCGGGCATAGTCATCCAGCTGCTAAGGTCCTCTGAATGGTTACTGGGATAAGCAATGGTAAATGCCAGGAGGCGCTCAAAACGGTCCGGCGCGCTAAGGTCATCGCCTGCGATAAGCACAGATTGCAACATGGCAAAGCTCTGGGCAAGGGATGTCGTGGTGACCTGATAGCGCAGGCGTTTACGCTCAACGCCAACGCGCACAAAAGCGCCACGATTGTCGTAAGTGGGCAGGATATAGCGTTCAAGCCAGGCGCGATACTGGTCACGTATGGTTTGGGTGCGTTCTTCGTAGCTGTTTATGCCGGCGCTAAGCGCATCCTCTGGTAAAGGCGCAGTCTGTGGGAAAGGTATCAAACTTTCGTGCGGGCGCACAACCGTGTTTTGTTGGCGTTTGTCACGTGTCTTCTTAATGAAGATCATGGCGATACCAAAAAGCAGGAAAGCTAAAAAGATGCTTCCCAGTAGTTTGAACATGTAGGGGATTTCAATTGCGTTGGGCATTTTTATCCTTTGAATAAGGTCCAGACCGTGGCTTTTGAGATGATTTGTTGGCACCCTCGCGTCTGGGTTTGCGATTGGGATCGTAAGGTTTACGGTCGCGAGGTGGTCGTTCACCCTCTGCTCGTGGTGGTTTGCGGTTGGGGTCGAAAGGTTTACGATCGCGAGGTGGTCGTTCACCCTCTGCTCTTGATGGTCTGCGATTGGGGTCGTAGGGTCTGCGCTCGCGGGGTGGTCGTTCACCTTCTGCTCTTGAGGGTCTGCGATCTGGGTCGTAAGGTCTACGCTCGCGAGGTGGTCGTTCACCTTCTGCTCTTGAGGGTCTGCGATCTGGGTCGTAAGGTCTACGCTCGCGTGGAGGTCGTTCACCTTCTGCTCTTGAGGGTTTGCGATTAGGATCGTAAGGTTTGCGCTCGCGAGGTGGTCGTTCACCTTCTGCTCTTGAGGGTCGGCGATCTGGGTCGTAAGGTTTGCGCTCGCGAGGCGGTCGTTCACCCTCTGCTCTTGAGGGTCTGCGATCTGGGTCGTAGGGTCTACGCTCGCGAGGTGGTCGTTCACCTTCTTCTCTTGAGGGTCTGCGATCTGGATCGTAAGGTTTGCGTTCACGTGGAGCTCTATCGCCGTCATCACGGAATCTTGTTCCATCCCGTCGAGGTTTTGAGTCTGACTCATCACGCCCAGGTCTGTATGCTCGTTTGCTGTCTTTTGGCTTTTTGTCCACCCAGCCTTCAGGTTTGCGATTCATAAAGAAGCGCCCATCATCATCACGCACAACCCGCGTTTCGCGAGGTGGTTCATTGCTGCGGGGTCGTCTGGGTTTATCGCGGTCATACCGCCGCTCAGCACCACTTTCTTTGCGGTCGCCGATTTGGCGGGGCTGTTTGCCACGCCAGCCAGTGATTAAGGCTTTCTGCTGCATTTTGCCGGAGTCGGTTTTTTCAACAAAGATTTTTTCGCCTGTAAAAGGGTCCATCTCTGTGTAGTACATCAAACTTGCGAAAGTGGAGGGTGTGGGTGTGAAAATTTGCACTTGTTCTGGGAGAACGCCTAATTCGCTCGAGGCAAAATTTTGCAGTTCGATCATATGCTCTTTGGTGCAGCCCGGATGCGCAGCGATGATGTAATAGGTTAAAAATTGTTCAAGCCCATGAGCTTTGCTTTCAACTTCGAAGGACTCTTTAAAATCCAAAAGCGCTTGGGTTGAAGGTTTGCGCATAGTGTCGAGCACTTCGGGTTCAGAATGTTCTGGCGCAAGCTTTAACTGACCCGAAACGTGGTGTCCGGCTAATTCATGGATATACTCGCGACCATGCCGTTTGTCTGCCATGACCATGTCGTGGCGAATGCCAGAACCAACAAAAACCTTTCGCACGCCGGGAAGTTCGCGCAATTCGCGCAGAAGCTCGAGGTGCGGTTGATGGCTAAGCTGGAGGCTGGGACAAACTTCAGGGTAAATGCAGCTGCGATCGCCACAGGCACCTTTTTTGCCTTTAATGGCACAATCAAAACCGTACATATTAGCGGTGGGTCCGGAAAGGTCATGGATGATGCCCCGAAAACCCTTGCTTTTGGTGAGATTTTTGGCTTCTTCAAGGATAGATTCCTTTGAACGCCAGCTGATGTGTCGTCCTTCATGAGACGCAATCGCGCAAAAGTTGCACTCGCCATAACAGCCACGGTGGGTAATAATTGAGTTGCGGATGGTGTCCATGGCACGCACATGTCCCATCGCCGCGTAATAGGGATGGACCGCGTTTTCAAATTCAGCGGAATAGACCTCATCCATTTCCTGGGTGGTTAAAGGCATTGCGGGTGGGTTTTGAATGACATAACGGTTGCCAGATTTTTGTGCCAGCCCTTTGGCGGTGATGGGGTCATTGTTTTCGTAAAATGTTTTGAACATTTCTACGAATTTTTGCTTATTAAGCTCGCATGCCTCAAAGCTGGGCAGTTCGATAAAATCTTTGGGAACAGTTGGGCTGAGGTAGCACAATCCACGGATGCCACGCGGGTCACCACGCATTTTTAGCGTTTCTGCAAGCTCCAGGATGCTTTTGTCTGCCATGCCGTAGAGCAAAAAATCAGCTTTCGCGTCTAACAAAATGGGTCTGCGCAGGGAGTTTGACCAATAATCGTAGTGGGTCATCCGTCGCAGTGAAGCTTCAATGCCTCCCAAGACAATTGGCGCGGGGTTTTTAAACCAACGACGAATGAGATTGGTATAGACAATGGAAGCGCGGTTTGGACGCTTGTTGTTGACTTCACCGGGTGTATTATCGTCCATGCGTCTTGGTTTTCCCAAGGCAGTTGTGTTGGCTACCATAGAATCAACCATGCCCGCGGTAATGCCCCAAAAGAGGCGCGGTACGCCCAGACGAGTGATATCGTTGGGGTTGTTAGTGTTTGGCTGGGCAATAATGGCTGTTTTATAGCCGGCGCGAATAAGCTGGTGGCCAACAAGCGCCACGCCACTGTAAGGGCTGTCGATATAGGTGTCACCACTGACTAAAATGACATCCAGGTTGCTCCAGCCTCGTTTTGCAACTTCCTCGGGTGTGGTTGGAATAAACATGTGTTAATCATACCTTAATCAACCTCGTTGATAAAGGTGCGGGCTTGCCAAATTTTTATTTCGTAATTATTGTTTGGTTAAGTTCAAACTCCTAAACAATGAATCAATCCATTCCAGGCTTGGATTAAAAGCTGGATCCTCTGACACGTTTAAAAGTCGCACGCCTTCTTCGATATGCTCATCATAACGGGGGATGATCGAGTCATAATCATTTGGGTAGTCAGTGGTTTGGGGTAGAGGCGAACTTGTAAAAGGAATAACCCCAGCGACCAGGTAGTTTTTGTCATGTGTCACCCCAAGAAAAGCATAAAACAGACTGTTGGTTGACATTGGCACATAATTATCATCATAAGAGGTCAAAAAACGAAAGCCAGAACCGTTTTGAAATTCGATGACTTTCATCTTGCTTCGGAATGCTTGTGAGCCATTGAAAAGTCGTGGAAATGGCAAAATGTCATAAGAGCTGAGATTGCTAAAGTCTCCCGTTGTCCGATAAGTGTCCAGCTCGTCGATGTGGTATTGCCAATAGTTTTTTTCGACATAGTCCAGCAAAGGGAAGACGTATATTTGGGCTTTTCGAAGGTGTTGGTTAGATTGGGAAATATTGAGGTTGAAGAGGTAGTGTTTTGACTGGGGACCGCCAGGGTCAGCAGATTGCTGTTTTTCTTCCGCCGTCCACGAATAAGTCAAACCACCGGGAATGATAAAGCTTAAGCCTTTATAGCGCGCTTCGTTTGCTGGCGGTTTCGTTGGAACATGTGTTGCGGTATTTTGTGGCATGGGATTGCTTGGTGATGGGCTTTCTGTTGGTGTTTGTGTAGCCTGTTCGGTTGGCGTTGGGCTTGGCGTGAAGGTGCTGGTGGCGGTGTGTGTAGCGGTATAGGCTTGCATGGTTTCTTCTGCAAAGATGGCTATTTGTGTTTTGATACTATCTTCTTGAGATAAGACTTCATTAGTCTTGTCTTCCTGTTCAATGATGTCAGTACTGCTATGCAGATTTTTTTCAAGCGTATTGCAAGCGGTCAGTGAAAGGGTTAAATACACACAAAGCATGGTCATGACTAAAGCGCTTTTTATTTTCATTTTTTGCTCCTAAGTTGAAGGGACAAATGACCTTGACGGGTCAAAGATGGCTAATCATAGAATGTTAGCCGAGAATAACTTTATTTTAATCGAGTCCAGACCTGTAAGTTGCAAGCTTTGTATATGGTTTTGAGCAAGGGCTAAACAAAAACCTGCCCGGATTTCCGGGCAGGTACAAAACATTTGTCGCGGAAAAAGATTATTGGACGTTTAAAACCAGACTTTCAAAAAGCTTATCCAATAATGCCAGGTTTGGCAAAAAGTCGCTGTCTGTGCTCTGGTTTAATAAGTTTGCGGATTGGATGACGTATTCATCATATTGTTTGAAAAATGCGTCGGGATCCTCTATCAAATCAATTGAATCAGGCAATGGGGATTTATATATCGGTATAACTGCGGCGACCAGGTAGTTATAGTCATCAGTCAAGCCAAAAAAGGCATAGAAAAGGACATTCGTGGCAAAGGCCACGTAATCTTGAGCATAAGTGGTGAGGTAACGAATCCCAGAGCCATTATGGAATTCAATCGCTTTTTCTTGGCTATGGATCATTTGCCCGGCATTGAAGATATCTGGAAAGGGCAATGCTTCATTAGGTGGGTAGCCACTAAAATCATTACTTGTGCGTAAGAGGTTGAGTTCAGAGATCCCTGTTTGCCAGTAGGGATACACTGTCATAAAGCTGTTACCGGGGAAAACAAAGATTCGGGCTTCATGAAAATGCTCATATGCCTTAGGTGTGTCGAGATGAAAGATGAGGTGAGCCGCGGCAATTTCTCCGGGCCAAACATCATCTGGGTCATCTGCCTCCTGAAATTCTTCAACGCTGACGTCATAGTCTAAACCTGCTGGTATGGTAAAGCTTAGTCCCATATGGCGGATGACCTTTCCTTCTGGTGCCGGTGGCATCGTTGCGGAAGGCGTAATCTCTTTGACTGGGTCATAAGGGGTTTCTGTTACAGGCGTGATGATTTGAGGTGTATCGGTTGGGATTTCGAAAACCAGAGTTTGTTGAGTAACCTGAGCGGTTTCGGTTGAAAAATTGGCGACTAATGTGCTTACCTCATCGGCTTGGGAAAGCTTTTCAGTGTCCTTTTGCTCAACTTTATCTGCAGCATCTCTAAGGACTTTAGCGATAAAATCACAGCCGGTAAGGGAGCTTAATAAACTTAAAATGATCATGCTTAACAACAGGGTTCTGATTATTTTCATCTTCTTCTTCTCCTTGATGAAACAAAAGACTGATAAATGAAGCGTAAGTAGTAAAACTAAAGAAACGCTTTAATAAAACATCTATGCCATTATTTTACTTGCTTTTGAAATACCCTGAAAAGGTTTCAGTGCAAAAACACATGGTTGAGGTGAGCGCAACAGGTATAATACAGCCATGAACACAAAGCCCTTTTCAAGCATGCCCAGAGCCACAGCTACTGCTTTGGCTCATCCCAATATCGCTTTTATTAAGTATTGGGGTAATCGCGATGATACTTTACGCTTACCCTTAAGCGGTTCGCTTTCGATGAACCTTGAAGGGCTTGAAACGCGCACCAGGGTAAGCTTTGATGTGGTGATGAATGCAGATTGTTTTATCCTGAATGGTGAAGTACAAGAAGGCGCAGGACTGGCACGGGTTTCAGCTTTTTTGGATCATTTGAGGGGCATGATTGGCCAGCAGATTTACGCCTTGGTGGAAAGCACTAATAATTTTCCGGCAGGCGCTGGCATTGCCTCTTCTGCCTCGGCTTTCGCGGCGCTGGCAATGGCAGGCAGTGCGGCTTTGGGCTTGGAATTAAGCGAAGCACAACTTTCACGCCTGGCACGCTTGGGTTCGGGCTCGGCTTCGCGCTCGGTTCCCAGCGGTTTTGTGGAATGGTATGCCGGTGAGGATGACCTGAGCAGTTATGCGGAGAGCTTTGCAAGCCCCGACCATTGGGATTTGGTGGATATGGTGGTCATTATTGAAGAAGGCCATAAGAAAACAGGCTCAACAGCTGGGCACACACTGGCGCACAGTTCGCCGCTGAATACTCTGCGGATTGAAGGGGTGCCCGATCGCCTGGCGAGATGTAAAGCAGCCATTCTGGCGCATGATTTTGAGGCTTTTGCGGAGATGACAGAGCTTGATTCAAACTGGATGCATGCTGTGATGCGCACCAGCACGCCGCCTTTGGTCTATTGGACACAAACCACCGAATTGGTGTTATGGCAGGTTTTGCACTGGCGCAAACAGGGGCATGCCTTGTGCACAACGGTGGATGCCGGTCCCAATGTGCATGTCTTGGGTCTGGCTTCGGAGCTTGATTTCGCTGTGCCTGCGCTCAAAGCCCTGCCGGGTGTCAAAGATGTTATCGTTGCCAAGCCGGGTGGCGAAGCGAGAGTATTAAGCCAAGATTAATAAAATGCATGGCAGTTAAAAGAATAACCATACTCGCCAGAAATCTTAGAAAAAACGCAACCCTTGAAGAAAGGCGACTGTGGAACGCTTTGCGCAATTTTCCAGTGATGTTTCATCGGCAAAAAGTTATCGGACCTACATCGTGGATTTTTATTGCCATCGAGCAAAACTAGCCATTGAAATTGATGGAAGCCAGCATGCGGAAGAGAGAAATATCCTTTTGGATGAGCAAAGAACACAGTATTTAAATGAGTATGGCATTCGGGTTATTCGTTTTACAAACAATGATGTTTATGAAAGCTTTAACATGGTGTGCGAGGAAATAAAGCGAGTTTTAGAAGAACAAATAGGGCATAGTTTGATGTGGGATGGTTGAGAAAGTCCATCTCTTTTCCAGGAACAATGTAAAAAATGACCCACCCCCTTAGTCCCCCTCCTCGGAGGGGGCGAATGTCGACAGTTCACCCTCTCCAGGGAGAGGGGCAGGGGTGTGGGTCTTTTGCTTTTAGTTTTTCAGGAACAGAATGCGTTTTGTAAATGTATTGAGCATTAAGGGCAGAGAAATTCTACTTACTTGCCTTTGATGCTTTTGGTTTCTTCGGCTTTGGGAAGGGCAGTTCTTGCCAGGTGGCTCTCAATAGCTCCACCATAAAATCCTGATCGTCCAGGTCCTCAAAGACATAAGAAAGTTTCGCGCCGGGGTAGGCATAGCCTTCGGCTGGGTTTTCACCCAAAAGTCTGGCGCCTGAGTCGGTTTTCTTCAAAAAGACCTGATTGTCACACACCAAGCCGATAATCTTGCCATCCATATAAAGACCGTATTCGCCAAACATTTTTCTGACACTCACTTCCCCAGCAGGGGCAAGTTGTTCGAGTGCATAGGCAATATATTCATCTGTGCAGGGCATATGAACTCCTTTACTCATAAAATTGAAAGAAAGGGCAGGTCAATAGCCATGCCCTTTCACTTTTCGATGACTTAATTACAGTCCTTAAAGCAAAATCCTCATTTAGGACATAGTGAGTGCCATGACGGCTTTTTGAGCATGCAGGCGGTTTTCAGCCTCGTCGTAAACTACTGATTGTGGTCCCAGGATGACCTCGTTAGTCACCTCGATGTCGCGGTCTGCCGGCAAGGGATGCATGTAAATGGCGTCATCTTTGGCCAGTTTCAGGCGGCGCTGGTCCATAATCCAATTCATATAGCTATCTTGCAGCACTTTACCTTGGGCAGGATCAGCAGTGGTGAGCAGGGGTCCCCAGCTTTTGGCATAAACCACATCGGCGTCTTTCATGCCTTCGTCCATGTCGTGTACGATTTCGAATGAAGTGCCCCAGCGTTTGGCTTCATCAGCGGCTTGCTGTTCGATTTCGGGCATCAATGGAAACTCTTTGGGGTAAGCCAGGGTGACATCCATGCCAAAACGTGGCATTTGGATGATGAGCGATTGTGGCACCGAGATGGGTTTGAGGTATGAGGCAGCATAAGCCCACGAGACAACGATTTTCTTGCGTTTGAGGTCGCGTCCTTTTTTCTCCATGATGGTCATCAGGTCAGCCAGGCATTGGAAAGGGTGGTAAATATCGCATTGCATGTTGAGCACAGGCACGCGGCTGGCTTCGGCGACCTCGTTGAGGTATTTATTGCCGTCAAGCCAATCACAATGGCGGATGGCGATGCCGTCAAAATAGCGTCCGTAAATCTCGCCAATTTCTTTCGCGGTGTCGCCGTGGGAAATTTGGGTTGTTGTGCTATCAATAAATGCCCCGTGTCCACCCAGTTGAGCCATACCGGCTTCAAAGGAACCGCGCGTGCGGGTGCTGCTAAAGAAGAAAAGCATTGCCAACACTTTATCGCGCAGGTAGGGATGGGGTTCGTTTAGGGCGCGCTTGCGTTTGAGATCCCAAGCGACTTCGAGGACAGTTTCAACTTCTTCTTTGGAGAAATCGAGGTCGCCAATGAGATCGCGACCGTGTAAGAACGTTTGCATATTTACCTCCGGTTTGGATTTTGTATGATGGGCTAATTATACCAGTCCGATGCATTTGTTGAGCGCGTATTGCTACAATGGCAACTTGTATCCCTAAAGCGGAAATGATTGACGCGCACCCATAAAACAGTTATTATCAATCTATGAACGGCTCTGAAAGAAAACCGAGCGCGTGGAAACGGTTTATTGCGAAATTGAACCGTGAGTTCCGCTGGTTTATGCCGGGCTTGGGTTACAAGCGCTGGATCGTACTCACCATTATTGGCGCCATGTTGCTTGGCTTAGGTTTGGCAGTAATTGTGCTTGAATACTATCGCACCACGACCAATGAATTTTTAACCCCCATCCTAGCTGCCCTATCCTTACGCTTTTTAGACCGACCGATCCGCTTCTTGCTTTTTGGTGGCTTGGGTTTTGCCATGATTTTGATTGGTATTTGGGGTGCCAACCGTGCGGTACTCAAACCCTTTGAACGTGAAGGAAGACCCGCCTGGGAGGCTGTGCAGCAGTATCGGCGCAAGGATCGCGGCATCAAGGTTGTTGTGATTGGTGGCGGGCACGGGCTTTCTTCTTTGCTGAGTGGCATCAAAGCCTATACCCATAACATCACCGCGATTGTAACCGTATCAGATGACGGTGGTTCTTCTGGTGAGCTGCGCCGCGATATGGGTGTTTTACCGCCGGGGGATATACGTAACTGTTTAAGTGCTTTAAGCAACGATGAAGCTTTGCTTTCGCAGGTTTTTCAATATCGCTTTAAATCCGGTGCGGGGCTTGAGGGGCATTCATTGGGAAACCTCTTTATCACCGCTCTGGCAGAGATTACCGGTAGCTTTGAAGAAGCTGTGGCGGAATCTGGGCGGGTTTTGGCTATTTATGGAAAGGTTTTGCCTTCCACTTTGAGCAATGTGCAGCTGGTGGGGGACGTGCGTTTGCAGGACAGCCAAGAAATTGTGCAGGTGAAAGGTGAGAGCAAAATTACCGAAGCCGGGGGCAAAATTTTGCGCGTTTTGCTTGAGCCATCCAACGCACAGGCTTATCCACCTACGGTTGCGGCGATATTGAACGCGGATTTGATTGTTGTTGGCCCGGGCAGTTTGTATACCAGTCTTTTGCCCAACTTGTTGGTATCTGATCTGGTGGACGCCATGCGCAGTAGTCGCGCTGAGGTTTTTTATGTCTCCAATGTGGCAACCCAGCGTGGTGAAACCGATGGTTTTAACGTTTCGGACCATTTGCACGTTCTGGAGCAGCACGTTGGAAAGAATCTGTTTGATTTGGTGATTAGCAATAATAACTTTAAAGGCGAATTAGGCGAAGGCGTTGAGTGGGTGCGTAACGATTCCACCAGCCGCCGCCACTTTAAGGTCTGTGAAACCGATCTGGTGGATGGGCTTTATCCCTGGCGACATGATTCCAAAAAACTGGCTAAAGCAATCATCAATGTTTTTGAAGAACGCACGGGTCCCCTTTACGGATAGTTTTTTACGAAAAAGATAAATTTCCCTCTCATCTCATTTCATCACAAATAAAGTCCAAAACGCAAGCAATTTCACCTTGTCTCTTTGTGCCATTGGCTAAGGTAAAAAGGCAGGCATCTCCAAACCTTTAAAGAAGGCATAAACCGGTTTTTTCTAGAGTTCCAGGCATTTGCTTCATTTTCCCGATGCCTTGTGCCGTCTAAGGCTTGATGACGCAGGCTAAAGGCTCTTTGCTCTAAAAAACTGCATACCAAGCCAACAAAGCCTCTAAATGAGCAGTTCATAGGGTCTTGAGGGTTTATAATGGTTGATAATGAAACTAATTGAGCGGCAAGCCCAGCAATGAGCTTGCGCCTTGGAGGTTGTAATGAAAAAGATTAAAGTAGGTATCAACGGTTTTGGCAGAATCGGACGCCAGGTGGCAAAGATTATTCTTGAAGACACCGCCGATGTTTTGGATTTGGTTGCAATCAATGACCTGTATGACAGCAAAATGAACGCGCACCTTTTCAAATACGATTCGAGCTACGGCAAATGTGATTGTGACGTTGTGGTTGACGAAAACGACGACCTTATTGTGGATGGGCATTGGATTGATGTGCTTCAGGAACGCGATCCCAGCAAGTTGCCCTGGAAAGAACTCGGGGTTGAGCTGGTTATCGAGTCGACTGGTGTTTTTACAACAGCGCGGACTGATGAAGCCAGTGGCAAAATAGGCGCGGATGCGCACATCAAAGCCGGCGCCAAGAAAGTGATTATCACCGCACCGGCTAAAGGTGAGGACCTTACCATTGTGATGGGCGTGAATCATCAAAAATATGACCCCAAGAAGCATCACATCGTTTCGAACGCCTCATGTACTACAAACGCTTTGGCACCTGCGGCAAAAATTGTCAATGACAACTGGGGCATCGTCAACGCGGTAATGAGCACGGTGCACAGCTATACCAACGACCAGGTGCTGCTTGACCAAGGGCACAAGAAGGACGTGCGCCGTGGACGCGCTGCCGCATTGAACATTGTGCCCACTTCAACCGGCGCTGCCAAGGCGATAGCTTTGGTTATTCCTGAGCTTGCGGGCAAGTTTGATGGACACTCCTTGCGCGTGCCCACACCAACGGTTTCGATTATCGACTTTGTGGCACTGTTGGAAAAAGATACGACGATTGAAGAAGTGAACCAGGCTTTTATTGATGCCTCTGAAGGTGAGTATAAAGGCATTTTGGGCGTGGTAAAAGGCGAATATGATGAGCCATTGGTTTCAATTGACTTCCGTGGCGATACACGCAGCTCGATTGTGGACTTGCCTACCAATATGCTGATGGGTAGCAATTTGCTCAAGGTGGTTACATGGTATGACAACGAGTGGGGTTATTCCACGCGCACGGTTGATTTGGCGAAGTTGATTGCTGGCAAGATGTAAAGGACTCAGGCAAAGTCATCAGGAGATGGCGTTGGATTTCTTTAAAAATAAATGCTTGAGGAAGCCTTGAGACATATTATAATGAAATGGCACAGATTGATACCTATTAGGAGGAATGATGCTGAATAAAAAAATGTTAACTGATCTGGATTTGGACGGCAAGAAAGTACTTGTTCGCGTGGATTTTAATGTGCCCCTTAAAGATGGCGTGGTGCAGGACGATACGCGCATTTTAGCGGCATTACCCACCATTCGTTATTTACTTGACCATGGCGCGGCGGTTATTTTGGCTTCACATTTGGGCAGACCAAAAGGCAAGGTGAACCTGGAATTTAGCCTCAAACCCGTTGCGGTTTATTTAGCCAGGCTTTTGGTCGCACCGGTGCGTTTTGCTGATGATTGCCGTAGCTTTGAAACCAAAAAAGCTGCCAAAACTTTGCAACCAGGCGAAGTGATGGTGCTTGAAAACACCCGGTTTTATCCCGGTGAGGAAGAAAACGACCCCGAAATGGCAAAGGACTTGGCAGATCTGGCGGATTTATTTGTGAATGATGCCTTTGGCACTGCTCATCGCGCGCATGCCTCAACGGTTGGTGTAACCGAGTATCTTCCCGCGGCAGCTGGCTTTCTCTTGGAAAAGGAAATCAACTATCTGGGTAACGCGATTGAAGACCCCAAACGACCTTTTGTTGCCATTTTAGGTGGCGCAAAAATCAGCGATAAAATCGGCGTGATCGAAAACCTGCTCGGCAAAGCGGACAAAATTTTAATTGGCGGCGGTATGGCAAACACTTTCCTTGCCGCCCAGGGTTTTGCAATGGCTGATTCTTTGGTGGAAGACAGTTCGGTAGAAACCGCCAAAGACCTTTTGGCAAAAAGCCAAGGTAAGTTGCTTTTGCCTGTGGATATGGTTATTGCGGATGCTTTTGATGCAGAGGCAAAATCGCAGACCCTTCCAGTTGCGGATGTGCCCGCAGGCTGGCGCATTTTGGACATCGGACCTGAAACTGTAAAAGCGTTTGGCGCTGAAATTGCCAAAGCCGGCACAGTGGTGTGGAACGGTCCTATGGGCGTTTTTGAGTTCGCGCGTTTTGCTGAAGGTACTTTTGGTATCGCTCATGCCGTGGCTGAGAGCGCAGGCGTGACCATTATTGGTGGTGGCGATTCTGTGGCAGCCATTAATCAAAGCGGTCTGGCTGACAAAATTACGCATATTTCGACCGGTGGAGGTGCTTCCCTGGAGATGCTGGAGGGCATCGAATTGCCTGGTGTTGCAGCATTGACTGATAAGTAACAGAAGATCATAGTCTTTTTTGAGAATGGAGTTGAAGAAAACCTGCCTTAAAGGCAGGTTTTCTTGTAAGTTTGCATTTATAAAAAAGTGATAGAATTAATCAGGCAAGACAGCATCTTGCCTATGTTTACTTGAATTGAATTCGAGAGGTATTATGAAAAAGACAAAAATGACCATAATGATAAGTATTCTCGGTGTACTCGCTCTTATTCTTGGCGCCTGCAAACCCGCAACTCAAGAACCCGTGTTCACCGAAGAAGACCTGCAGAAACAAGTATTGGCAACACAAAGCGCCCGTGCCACTCAGTTTGCTGTTGAAACCATGGCAGCGCAGTTGACTGCTTTAAGCATGCCTACCAACACGCCAGTTCCGACTGAAGTACCTACCCAGGCACCTCCACCAACTCAGGAAGCGCCAACGGCAGTTGTTGGTGACCCCACCGCCACCACAGTCTCTCAACCGGTTGATCCGCCTGGCGACACATCATGCTACGCGATGGAACTTGTCTATGAAACGCTTCCCTCAGGCACAACTATGGAACCTGGTGAGAAATTTGAAAAATCCTGGACCGTCCGCAACTCTGGAACCTGTACTTGGAACACAAATTTTGATCTTAAGCTAAGCGGCGGTGAAGCATTCGGTTCAAACAAGTTGGGCGATGTGAAAGAAGAAGTTGTTCCAGGTGATACAACAGTCATTACACTCAGGAATCTGGTTGCACCAAGAACTGAAGGTACTTATTATAGTTTTTGGGTTATGTCATCAGATTACGGTGACCAGTTTGGTTATGGTCCCGGTGGAGCCTGGGGTTTAAACATCACCATCCAAGTGAAAAAACCCTAAATGAGACAAAGCCACTCAAACAAGAGTGGCTTTTTGGAACTAATTGAATAGATTGTTCGTCTTATTAGAAGATCAAAATAAACGTGATCGATAGGAGTTAAGATGAAAAAGAAGACATTCTTTAAAACAAACTGGATTTTTGCTGCAGCTGTACTTGTTTTAGCAATTATTACTGTGGCTGCTTGTAATTTGCCTGGTGGCGAAACCATTGGTGATCCGATTGAACAAGCCAAGCAAACTTTGGTTGCTCAACAAACACAGGATTATTTCCAAACCATCGTTGCCCAATTAACAGACACCGCTCCTGTGGAGAGCCCTCAGCCAACGGACGAACAGCCCGCTGACCCAACTGCGGAACCCACAGCTGTTGACCCACAACACACTGCAGTTCCACCCACTGCAATTCCACCTACTGCTGTTCAGCCTACCGCAACGCAAGTAGTGGTACCCACAGCAGTGCCCGCAACACCGGTGCCAACCCAAATTCCGCCAACTGCCACGCCGATACCATGTTATCAAGTAAGCTTTGTTGCGGATGTTACCATTCCTGATGGCACAAAGATCCCCACTGGCAACACCTTTACAAAGACCTGGCGAATTAAAAACTCAGGCTCTTGTACCTGGGATGACCGCTTTGATATTGCCTTTGTAAAAGGCACTCAAATGGCTGCTGCTGCCATATATGATCTTCGAACAACAGTTAAACCTGGTGAAACAGTGGATATCAGCATTGAAATGACCGCGCCATCCGCCAATGGTGTTTACACATCAGAGTGGATGTTGGTCAATCCTAATGGTGTCAAATTTGGTACAGGACCCAAGAGCGACGGCGCTTTTTGGGCAAAGATTGAAGTTGTTGATGGTAAAGGTGCCATTTTTAATTTCGCTGATAGTGCCTGCACTGCCAAATGGTCCAGCGATACCCAAACCAGTTTGCCATGTCCTGGTGATCGTAAGAAAGCCGGCGATGGCTATGTCATTAGCGAAAAGGATCCCATACGTGAAGACGGTGGCAAGGAAAATGAACCAGGCTTGATTACACGCCCGAGCCGGACTGTGAAAGGCGGTTATATTCAAGGTATTTATCCAGCCGTGACCATTCGAAATGGTGACCAGTTCAAAGCCCTCATCCAGTGTGAAGGTGGTGCCAAAAAGTGTAGCCTCAAATTTGAGCTCTATTACAAGATTGGCGATGGGAATTTCGTTGAGCTTGGTGAGTGGCTGGAAATTCATGACGACATGTGGAATCCGATTTCAATTGACCTCTCTTCCCTGGCAGGAAACAAAGTTGTATTCTCTTTGGTTGTATGGAATAAGGATACCGCGGAAGACAACATCGGCTTATGGCTTAACCCGATTATCCATCGTCCTTAAACCCTCCAAAGTCACTGCAGAAGATAGTAAAAGCAAAACCGCGCTCTTGGGCGCGGTTTTTTGTATGCCTGGCAAGTATTTTATGCCTTGGGCGTGATAGAATGAAAGAAAATTACAAGAGGTGTTGTGATGACAAACAGACGAGCAATGGTAGCTGCCAATTGGAAAATGAACAAAACCTTATTCGAGGCAAGTGAGCTTATTAAAGCCCTGATGCCCTCGTTAACTCAAATAGAAAATGTAGATATTGTGCTTTGCCCGCCTTTTACAAACTTGAGCCTTGCCCGCATCGAAACGGCAACCAGCGATGTAAAAGTTGGCGCGCAGAATATGCATTGGCAAGAAAAAGGCGCCTATACCGGCGAAATTTCTGCGCTTATGCTGGCTGAAATTTGCGATTATGTCATCCTTGGGCACAGTGAGCGTCGATCGATGTTTGCTGAAACGGATGAAATGGTAAACAAAAAAGCCCATGCCGCCTTGGCGCATGGACTAAAGCCAATCATTTGTGTGGGCGAAAGTTTGGCGCAAAACCAGGCTGGTGAAACCGCAAAAGTCGTCGAAGAACAATGCAGACAAAGCCTTAAAGACATTAGTCCGGAACAGGCACAAAACCTGGTTATTGCTTACGAACCCGTTTGGGCAATTGGTACTGGCTTAGCTGCCACGCCTGAAGGCGCCAATGAAGTGCATCGTGAGGTTATTCGCCCCATTTTACGCGAGCTTTTTGGCGAAGAAATCGGCGATGGCATGCGCATTCTTTATGGTGGTTCGGTGAACGCAGCCAACGCAACAGAACTTTTTGCCATGTCGGATATTGATGGCGGATTGATTGGTGGCGCCAGCCTGAAAGCGGATGATTTTGTGGCAATTGTGAAAGCGGCTGCTGATCATATTTAGTTTTTAACAAGCAATTTGTCCCAAACAAATTGCTTGACAGGCATCAAAGAAAAATCTATCATTCCATGCATCATTCATCATAAATGATTAGGAAGCATGTTATTTGGAGCGCTTATGTTAGAAAAACTTGAAACCATGCGGCAAGAAGCCGAAAATGATTTGCAAAGCATCACGGATTTGCAAACTTTGCAAAAGGTTAAGCATGATTGGTTGAGCAAAACCGGCAAAGTTACCGAATTACTTAAAGCCATCCCCACACTGGAACCCGAACAGCGTCGTCCCTTTGGTATTGGCGCGAATGAAATCAAAACAATGCTCACAGAACGCCTGAACGCGCTTGAAGAGCAACTGCTTGATAGCGCGGGAAGTGACCTAAAGCTTGATTTGACCATCCCTGGTTTTGATTTCACGCGTGGTGGATTGCATCCAACGCGACAAATGCGCGACGACCTTAACCAAGCCTTTATGTCCCTGGGTTTTGAGATCTACAACGGCGCTCAGATTACAACTGAGCAAAGCGCTTTTGATTATTTGAACTTTAAGCCAGACCATCCCGCTCGCGAGACCATGGATACTTATTGGATTGCTGGAACCGAGCATAAAACCGCGAAAGAGCGCTATTGTTTGCGCCCGCATTTGACAGGTGCCTCAGTGGATTACCTTAAAGAACATGGCGCGCCTGCTCGATTCGTTTACCCTGGCATGGTTTATCGCAATGAAAGCACTGATCCCGGGCATGAGCGTGCTTTTTATCAGTATGAGGCACTCATCGTTGAAAAGGATTTTTCTTTCGCCAGTGGCAGATTGCTGATTGACACCATTTTGGAGCGTGTGTTTGGCAAGCCTATTGAAACACGCATGCGCGCTGGCTTCTTCCCATTTGTGGAACCCGGCTTTGAAATTGATATGCGCTGCCAGGTTTGCGGTGGCAAGGGTTGTGGTGTTTGCAAGTATGTTGGCTGGATTGAGATTATGCCCGGTGGCGTGCCTCATCCCAATGTTTTATTGGCAGCTGGGCTGGACCCGATGGAATGGTCTGGTTTTTATATCAATATCGGGCTCGACCGATTGGTGATGATGCGTTATGGCATTGATGACGTGCGCTTGTTTCACAGCGCGGACTTACGCTTTTTAGAACAATTCAAGTAGGAGAGAACCATGAAGATTTCACTTAACTGGATTAAGGAATTTGTTGATCTCCCGGCTGATTTGAGTATTACACAGCTTGCCAGCGACCTCACTATGCGTACGGTTGAGGTGGAAGGTTATGAAGATCTGGGCGCGAGCCTTGATAATATTGTTGTCGCTCGGGTTGAAGTTATTCAGCCTCATCCTCAGGCAGATCGCTTGCGCGTAGCCAAAGTAGATTGTGGCGAAGCAGAGCTTAGCCAGGTTGTGTGTGGCGGCAGCAATTTGTATGAGGGTCAGCTGGTGGTGCTTGCCAAGCCTGGCTCTTTTGTCAAATGGCATGGCGAAGGCGAACCGGTTGAGATCAAGGCCAGTAAATTACGCGGGGTTGACTCTGCCGGCATGATCTGCGCCAGTGCTGAAATTGGTATGGAAGAGCTCTTTCCTGCCAAAGAGGAAGCTGAAATCGTTGATTTACAGGGATATGATGCTTATTCTGGTCAGCCAATCAGCGCACTTTTAGGTCGAAACGATATCATTATTGAAGTTGATAACAAAAGCATTACCAATCGTCCTGACTTGTGGGGGCAATATGGTATCGCCCGTGAACTGGCAGCCATTTATGATCTGCCACTCAAGCCATTACCGGTTTTTCAGGAAACCTTGCCAGCCGGGATTAATGTAGAAATAGAAAATGCAGATCGTTGCGCCCGATACGCTGCCTTAAGCATTGAGGGCATCCAGAATGAACAGTCTCCGGTTTGGATGCGAGAACGCTTGGCAAGCCTGGATGTGCGCCCGGTTAATTTGATGGTGGATATCACCAATTACGTTATGCTTTGTGTGGGTGAGCCAACGCATGCGTTCGATGCAACGCATGTTGATGGCGGCATTGTGGTTCGGCAAGCAAAACAGGGTGAAAAACTCACTTTGTTAAATGATGAAGTGTTAGAGCTGCGAGAGAGCGATTTGCTGATTGCGGATAAGACCAAAGCTTTGGCATTGGCTGGCGTGATGGGTGGAAAGCTTGATTCTGTTCTGGATGATACGCGTGATGTCATCCTCGAAGTGGCGAATTTTGACGCCATTGGCACACGCCGCACGGCAACCCATTTTGGTTTGCGCACCGAGTCGAGTAGCCGGTTTGAAAAGGCGCTGGATACCCAACGCGTTGATCAAGCCCTGGGTTTGACCGTGGCATTGCTAAAAGAGCTCATGCCCGAAGCACGTTTGACAGGCTTTACCGACCTTGTTTTGAAGCCAACGGCAGCTGGAAGTGTGGAAGTGGAAAAGCAATATCTGGAAAAACGTCTGGGCACCGAACTCAAAGTGGAAGAAGTGAAAGCGCTTTTGGGTCGGCTTGGTTTTGATGTGACGTACAAAGAAGGCGTTTTCAGCTGTTTAGTGCCAAGTTGGCGAGCTACAGGCGATGTGAGCCTGCCGGCAGATATCCTGGAAGAAATCGCACGCATTAGAGGATATGAAAGTTTCGCCTTTACGCCTCCTGTTGTCGCGCTTGGAAAAGCTTTGAATCAACCTCAAATTCAGATGACACAACACATCGCTCAGTTGCTTAGCCAGCGGCTTGGTATGCAAGAAGTTTTCACCTATCCTTGGGTTGAGGAACGCTACCTTGAGGCTGCAGGGATTGAAAAAGAAAGCTTATTAAAGTTGGCAACGCCGCCATCGCCTGAACAAGCCCATTTACGACCCAGTCTTGTGCCAGGTCTTATTGAAGCGGTGCAGCTCAACCAACACCATTTTGAAAGCTTCAAGATCTTTGAACAAGGCGTGGTTTTCTTTGATTTACACAATCAAGCTCAGCATCTTGCCTTTGCTTTAGCCGGTGAAGATGCCGAAAAGTCGCTTTTTGAAGCTAAAGGTGCTTTGCAGGCCATTCCGCGATTGGCGATGAGCGAACCTTTTGATTTTGTGCAGGATGAAGCACCAAGCTGGGCAGAACATGGCTTATGGCTGAACGTTAAAAATAAGCAGGATGTCTTTGGCGGTTTGGGTGTGCTTTCCAGTAAAGCTAAACGAGCAGCAGGCATAAAAAGATTGGCGGTTGTGATGGCTGAAATCAATTTGGACGCATTGCAGGCATTGCCCAGTCGCGATAATGCTTTCAAGCCTTTGCCTGTTTATCCGCTTGTTGCCAAAGATCTGTCTGTCATTTTGGAAGATAAAGTAAGCTGGGCACAGGTGGAAAAATTGGTGGGTCCCATGGTGCGCGATATTGCTTATATAACCGAATACCGTGGTGGGCAGGTGCCTGAGGGTAAACGTAGTTTGAGCTTTAGGGTTTGGTTGGGTTCGGATGCGGGAACCATGACCGCGGTGGAGATTGACAAGCGCATGGTCGCCATCACCCGCCGGGTGGAAAAAGAACTCGGTGGCTTCGTACCGGTAGCGAAGTGAGTTTTAGTTAAAAAGACAGTTTAGAGGATTCTGACCAGCAAGCAGTGAAAGAATAATTGAAAACCTCCTGTTGTATGGGTTGCGTTTTTTGGGTTGCATCATAAGAGCAACTGGTATGGGCTGAATAGAATTTTTTAAGGCACAGAAAGACTGATGTTTGTAATCGTGCTGATGTAGCCCTCACGCTTGTCTTCGTAATACTGTTCAGCAAACCAAATATTACCTGGCTTACTTTGGCCACTAATATCCAATGTTTCTATAAAAATCCCATTTATCTTAAGATAGGCTGTTTCGTCAATAGCCAAAAGCTCAACAAGATTGTTTTTTCCAGCATCCTTCTTTATTGAAGTAGACGTTCCGCTAGCAATGATAACTTTGCTATTAACACTGCCGGTGAAACGGCTTAGTTCCCATGACTGCGAATGAGGTTTAATAACTAGCCGATATTGATCATTCGCAGCTTGGTGGCGGAAGGCGATGATTTGTTGCCAATTTTCATTTGGGTACAACTGGTTTGGATTGTGAAAACGAAGCTTTAAAAAGAAGTTAGCATAATTAAAATCGGCTTTTGGACTAAAGGTTTCGAGTTTATTGTCACCCGGATAGTGTTTAATACTTGCCACAGAGCTTATATCTGGGACGGCATGATAGCTTTCTGCCAAGGACCAAGCGTTTTTAACAGTGGCTGTTTTTGTGTTTGCAGAAAGCGTTTTAGTGGGCACGGGCGTGTTGGTAGGGCTTACTTGCTTAAAAAAGTTGACGTCCCATATTTCTGCTACCATGATGATGACACCAATTAACAGCAATGTTGCAATGAAGCCAAGAATAAGGTTGATGCGGTTCTTTTTCTTTTTCTCTGGTGTAACGGTCTCAACAAGTACTCTTTTTTTGGCTTTTTCCCGGAGTTTTACTTTCTCTTCGTTGCTTAATTGGGATTCGATGTCCGGGATGCCATCTGGTTTGCTTGGAAAGAGCGGTTTGAAGCTTTGTTTTGTTGCTGCTCTTTCTTGCTTGCGCAGTTCACGACGAGACAGTTTTTTGTGCTTTTGTAGCGAAAGTTTAGCTTCATCAGGCTTTGGTGGCGGTGGTAAAGCATCTGACTGCTTTTTTAGAGGACTTGATTTAGGCGGAGGAAAGTGCTCAGTCGCCGGCTTTGCAACAAATTGTGCGGGTAGCGGAGGTGGAACGGTTGGTTTTGGCGTGTTCCCGCTTCGGGCTGGCTGAAAAATGGGCACCGCGCTTGACACAGGCTGACTGGATGAAGCTTGTTTTCCTGGTGTCAGGCTTGTTTTTTGAGACGGACGCTCAATCGGACGGAATATCGGAATCTGAGTGTTTGATGTGCTTGACGCACTCGTTGTCTTTGGAAGTGTTGGCGCTTTTGCTTGCTCTTGGGCAGGTTGAGTTGAAGTGCCTGGCATTTGCTCGTTTGGTGCGCTTGGAGCTTTAGGGCTTGCTTGTGGCGCTGTGAAGCCAGCTGGCGCGGGCGTTCCATGTCCAAACAGAGGGCGACTGGGTAAGGGTGTGGGAGGTTCCGAGCCGATTACAGGTCTAGCTTTCCAGCCGGTTTTAGGCTCATCCTGATACGAAGATGAAGAGGCTTTTTTGAGCTCCTCATAAAGTTCCATCACTGTTTCGTGTCGTTGATTTGGCTCAATAGCAAGTGCCTTAATCAAACTTGTGCGCCAATTTGTGGGAAGGTCATAGGGCAGTTTGGCGGGTTGGTAATGTTGCAACATGATCTCCGGTGTAGATTCGCCGTCAAAAAGCACATTAGCGGTGAGCATCTCCACAATGATGCATGCCAAACTGTAGATATCCGCTTTGGCGGTAATTTTGCCGCTTCGCCAAATCTCGGGAGACATATAAGAAGGCGTGCCAATAACTTCGCCTGTTTTACTTAGGCTTGTTGCCGCATCAAGTATTTTTGCAAAACCAAGGTCGCTGATTTTGACATTATCATCTTTGTCAAAGAGGATATTGCCAGGTTTGAGGTCACGATGGATGATGTCTAAGGCGTGAATTTCATTAAGCCCAATGCAAATTTGATGAATTACCTCGATTGCGTCCTGTGGGATGTAAGGGCCATTTTGACTAATTCTGGTTTTTAAGGAACCTCCGTCCATCAATTCCATGCTGATATACAAACGCCCGTCTATTTCTCCATGGTCGTAGGTAGGTACAAGGTGTTTGTTTTTTAGTGTGGCTGAAAGTTCGGCTTCCTGGCGGAAACGTTCAATAAACTCAGGTTCGTTAATCAACCTCGGGTGCATGATCTTCAAGGCAACAGTGCGGTTTTCGTTTGTATCGATGGCTCGATACACAATGCCAGACCCGCCTCTGCCAAGTTCATCAATGATTTTGTAGCGCCCAAGCGTGACGTGATCGCTCACCTGTCCTCCGTTCATCTATTGTAGTCTATCTTTAGTTAAAAATGGAAAATTATTGGCAGGGAAATTCAGCTTTCTTGATATATAATAGAAGGCAAGGTTGGTAGATAGCATCAAAGCATTTGTACAAAAAAATGATGAACAAAGGCATAAAGATGGTCGTTTTGTACAAATTGAACAAGAAAATCGATAAAAATGTACATAAATGTACAAATAGAAGCGATTTACCCTTGACAGGCGTGAGTAATCGTGTACAATAATGAACATTAGTGACGACTGGAGATCAGAATGGTGCAAGATTCAAAATTACTCCGAATAAAAGAAGTAGCCGATTTACTCGGCGTAAACGTGAGAACTGTTTATCGGCGCATTTGGGATGGGAAATTGCCGGCTTCTAAAATTGGGGGACTATATTACATTCGTGAGTCTGATCTCCAGGCGTTGCTTCAGCCCAGCATCGAACACACAGAAACCCCAGGCACTATAAAATGCGAGTCATGTTTACGCTTGTTTAGATCAGCTTCTGATATTTCTGCGGAGTGTCTTAGCGAAGCCTGCAAATCGACAATATGCAAAAGCTGTTATGCGAGTGGGGTGCGCTATTGCAATGAACATGCTTTAACGCAAAACGCTGATGAACCTGCCAGGAAAAAAGGTGCCAGAAAAGGTGAAATCAGTGGTAATGAAGCCAGAGTGCGTGAAATGGCTTTTATTGAGCGCGTAGTTGCTAGAATTTCCCAGGTAGATTCCTTTATAGACCCCGAAACAGGCGATGTTATTTCAGTTACCGATTGGTCAAAATACCTTATTGACGGCGATTCTCGGGCGGAGGTGCTGCAGATTACCGGAAAGGCTTTTCTTGAGGCTTGGGAAGTTGCTCGCCTGCCGCTTAATGCCTGGGCAAAATATCGCTTAAGTGATTTTCATCGCAGTGATAAAAGACCTGTTTTTATCGAAATCAGAGTGTTGAGTCGATTAGCCCGCATGATCAAAGAGGGCAAAGACACTGCTGCACTCGAAAAACAAAACTTAAACGACGCGATATACCACATTCAGCAAGATGCAAAAGCAGATCCCGGTTTCAGATTTATCGTTTTAGCAGCCACCACGGGGTGGTCTAAAGATGTTCGGGAGAGTGTTATTAAAGGTGATCAGCGCGTTTTAAATCTGCCTCCCAGTTCATTACTCTATCTTTATGATATTGAAGATGATGAGCTTATTTATGCTAAAAACGACACTCTGGCACGGCAATACGCGGGCTTGTTTATACCAATCTCAGTTCAAGAAGAAGCCCAAAACGCAATTGATGCGCTTGAGCGCTTGATGGCATCGCGGGCGCACACCAGTGTAACTTTAAATGATGCTATTGTGAGCACTGGCTATGCCAAACCAGTTATCGAGGAAGCTTTTCGGTTGATGACCCGATCTGGGTTTTATCGTCAACTTGAAATGGATGATTTAGGTAAAGTTTTACAAAAAACAAATTATTAGGTCATTAAGGAGAAGAAATGTCCAAGCTAAGCAAATCAATCAAAAAGAATTTTGATTTCAAGTCGATGATGAATTCGGCTTTGAGTGTTGTACAGGATATGTTGGGGCTCAGTGGGGAAGAAGAGGCGCGCAAAGTCACATTAAACGATATTAAAGTTGAAGATGTGCAACGCGGAAAAATCAGGCTTGAACACAAACAAAACGCCATGATGACCGACTTGCGCGACATGGAAAAGCAAAAACGCCTGCTTTTTGAAGAAGGTGTGCAAAAAGCTTCGGCGAGGGAACAAAAAGCCCTGGCTAGCAAAATAAAGCAGCTTGACCAACGCATGCGCATTCGTGAACGATACCTTGAGGGGATGTCTTCTCAGTTACAAATTGTTGACTATTTCCTCTTAATCAAAGAACAAGAACAGCTGAACAAAGAGCTTGGTTTAGAGTCTATCTTTGGCGATATGGAAATGACCGAATTGGTGGCGTATATGCAAAAAGCCAACGAAGACGGTGAGCTGAATATGACCATGATGAATGACCTGGCCAAATCGCTTTACGCTAACACCTATATTGGCAAACAAGATGAAGATCCAGACGTGTTGGAAATCATGAAGCAAATGCAACTCGCACGTGAAGACCATGACGGCGCGGTGGATGAATACTTTGTTGAAATGGAAGGCAAACTCGCTGAAAAACACGAGCGTGATAGCGATGATTTTGAATTTAGCTTAGAAGAAGACATCTAAAAAGGGACTTCAAATGAACGTTGATCTAAGCGGTCCTGTTTACACCTTATATATGAAAGCCCGACAGAGTGCTGATAAAGCACGTAAAGCTGGCGATAATATTGAAGCCGCCAATCAGTACCTGACTGCTGCCCGTTGGATGAAAGCTTATGCTGAATATTCTGGCTCAGCAGAAGTCCGCAAAGAGCGGATGGGAAAATATGAGCAACTTGTGAGCCTGGCGCAAAGGCTGGGAGCGGATTATAAAGAACCCAAACCCACAAGCAAAGCAGACAAAGCCACTACCCGCGAACCGTTGGCGACTATCGAAGGTGAGGATGATTACGAAGAGGAAGTGCTTCGTCTTATTCATAAAAGCGACATCAAATGGTCTGATATTGGTGGTTTAGAAGAAACCAAAAATGAAATTATTTCGGCTTACGCCATCGCACTGGCAAAGAAACCCGAAGGCGTAAAGGTGAGCAGTTGGCGAAACCTTTTATTGTACGGTCCTCCTGGAACGGGCAAAACGCTTTTGGCGGCTGCCACAGCGGGCAATTTGGACGCTACTTTCTTTAATGTGAAGGTTAGCAGCTTACTTTCAAAATATTTTGGTGAGAGCACCAAATTGGTATCCGCGCTTTATTCTGTCGCACGCCGATTGGCACCTGCGGTGATTTTTTTGGATGAGTTTGAGTCTCTTACACCCGCCAGAGGATCGGGTGAAAGTGGCGCGGAACGGCGTATCATTTCCACTTTGTTGGCAGAGTTGGATGGTTTGCAGAGCAAGTCAGATAACGCTTTTGTGCTCACCATTGCTGCTACAAACTTGCCTTGGTTGCTCGATTTGGCAATCTTAAGCCGGTTTCAAAAGCGCATTTTGGTGCCTTTACCCGATGAGGCAGCGAGAAAAGCGATTCTCAACATTCAATTGGCACGCCGGGGTTTTACAACACAGTTAAGTGAAGCCACACTCATCGAAAAGACCGCTGGTTTTGCCGGTCGGGAAATTGAACAGTTTTGTATTATCGCCATCAATAATATGATCAGGCGCAGTAACCCCCAAATTCTGGAAACGGCTAACCGCGGCTTGGATGAAATCAGCGCCTATCAATTGAACATCGACGCGCTTAATGAGGGTGATTTTGCCTTGGCATCCGCGCAAGTAAAGCCTGTAACAGACAAAACCCGTCTGGCTCAATTTACTAATTGGGGTCAGGAGCATCAAGAGTAAAAGCGAAGAGACATCATGGACATTTTTTGCCCTAACAACCACTTGGTATTAGCTGAAAACACATGTAAAAAATGCGGTTGGACGCGTCAATCAACCCGTAACATTGGTGGTTATCGTTGGGGTCCGATTGAACTGCTTGCCGGATTCTGCGGGAATTCAGTTGACAAATACAACACCTTCACCGTGGTTGGGCAAACCCTGTTGTTTGTATTGCGTAGTAATGAAATCGTTGGCGTTTCCACAGAGCGCGGGAGCATTATTGGGCGAACGTCTCTGCCAAAGGGGCAAGTCATCAAAAGCGTTAAAGAATACAAGGGCAAGGCTATTATTACCGTGCAGGATGTTTCATCCCTCATGGAAAAACCCGTTGGTGCATCCTTGAAACTGGTTAGTTTTAAGTCCAACGAACTTGTTGATTTTTACGTGTCTGAAAGTCACGATATTACGACACCATTGTTCAAAGACCAGGTGCTTTATATACGCGAGTCTAATGGTCAATTAAAAGCCATCGATACCCAAACGGATGAAATCATCTGGGAACAAGCGATGGAAGGGTGGCATGCGTATCCCTTAATTGAAGCCAATGGGTCGATTGTTGTGGTGGATGGGAACTCCGCAATTGGAGAGCTTAGTCTAAAAGCTTTTGATATGCTTAGCGGAGAGCTTGTTTGGCAACGAGAATCAGAAGGACAACCCTTATATCCTATTGTTAACACCGAACAACAGCTTTTTGTTGTTCAGCGCAAGTCCAAACTTGAGGCAATATCCTCAGAAAACGGCACCTTGCAATGGCACTTTGAAACCCGGCGCATATACACGCATCCCGTTTTATATGGCAATGAGCTGGTGCTTTCAACCAAACATGAAGAAGAAGGCTATCAGATTGTTTCCTTAGATATTCACACCGGGGAAGTGAACAAAAAAGTAGCTATGGAAACCAGCATTCGTTTCGCGCCGATCCTTGATGATGACACGCTTTATACAGTTGATGGCACGGGGTACTTGAACGCCTACAATTGGCAAACTGGGGCACGCAATTGGCGATTAGAAATCGCGAATGAGCAAGATCCTTTTGATGCTATGCCCAAATTAGTGAGCGATACCTTAGTGGTGGGCACATATACCGGCAAATTGAGTGCCATTGTGGTTCAGGATCCGGAAGATAAAACGCTTACGCCCATGGAACTCATCGAGAAAAACGACTTTGAAGGCGCCGCAAAAGCTTTTGCACTTCAAGGGCATTTTGCGGAGGCTGCGCAGGTCTATCGCACAGAGTTGAACGATGAAAACCGCGCTATGCAGCTCTTGGATCACGGTGGACATTACAACGAAGCGGCAGAAATAGCCTTTATGAAAAAGTACTATTCTTTGGCGTTGGATTATTATCGCAAAGCTGATAATACTGCCGGCAAAGCCAGAACCTATGAAGCCATGGGAGACCCCAGTCGGGCAGCTGATCTTTATCTTGAGGTTGGAGAAAGCTTAAAAGCCGCAAAATTGTTTGAAGAAGCGGGCAAACCCCAGGAAGCGCTGAAGATCTATATCGATAATAACGCCTTGGATGAATACAAACGCTTGATTGCTCAGGTGGACTTCAATGAGGCGTATAGCGTTTCAAGTGAACGTTTACGTCATTTAGGCGATTTTGAAACCGTCGCCCGCTGGGCGTTTGATAATAAACAGTATCTGGTAGCTTCCAGGGATTTTGCAGAAGCCGGCTTACATAAGCTTGAACTCGAGTCGCTGAAATGCCATTTAGAGCAACAATTAAGCAAAAACGAAACCCTGAGCAAAGGTATTTGGTACCGCTTAGCTGAACTGGGTGATACGTATGGCGATTATGCCATTGCTGGTCGGGGTTGGATTGAAAATGACAGGCTCGAACTGGCAGGGCAGGCTTATTATAAGCATGCCAGTATTTTGGCGAGTGGCGCTGCTGAAGACATTAACCAAATTCCTGAAAAAGAGCGCGAAGCAATCGCGCATTACTTCAAGCTGGCGGCAGATGCCTTTGCAGAAGAAGGTCAGGATGAACGCCAGGCTGAATGTGAACAACAGGTGAGGCGCTTTCTACAACTGCCCAAGGTCGTTATTTTGGTGGTTAAGTCTGAATACGGCTTTAGGGAGCAGTCATGGAACGAATTGTATCTGACCGTGAAAAACATTGGTTTTGGAAGTGCCCGGGATATTGACTTCCATTTGGACACAAAGTATTTCGAAATTGAGGGCGAAGAAGCCAAACCCGCCTTCAACTTGGCAGCTGGTCGCGAGCGCATTCGAAAACTGCACATCAAACCGCTTAAAGGTGAAACTGGCATGAAAGTGCCCCTTTACATTCGCTGGACATATCTTGATCGCAGGAACAATGTCTACAAGGATGAAGGCAGCAGCAGCATTGATGTGGCAGGGCTCATGGAAGACACCTCGAAGAAACCCATTATCTATAACTTCCAAAATGTAGATACCCTGGTAACCGGCACGGTTGGCTCGTTGGATAAATCAACCGGCGATCGGGTTGAAATCAATCGCCGCCAAGATCAAGCTTCTGAAGTAAAAGTTCGCAGCGGTGAAGATGAAATCGCCATCGGCGCCAACCCTTTTGCTAAATTTGAGATTGATGTTTTTGACAAATGTCCAAAATGTGGCGAAGAAATGTCTGAGTTGGATGATTTTTGTAAGTATTGTGGTTCCGCTTCAAAAGATTTTGAAGAGAAATGGGAGCAGAGGTTAGATTATGATTAGATCAGCTTTTTCACAACAAACACCTTATCTGGCAGCTATTAAGTCAAGCCGCGAAATCGAAAAGGAAGACATTGTTCCCGCGGATTGCGTTGGATTTTTGGTTAGTGATGGTGCCATAGAACTCATTGCCAAGAAAGATCAAAATCTGTACGCGACAATGCAAAATAAAAAAGCCCGTATGGTGGGTTACTTCCCCCAACATCCTTTTATGGCGCGATTTGCAATGGATAAGGTTCTGACTGGCGATGGAGACCTCATTGATGTTCGTGTGGAACTTCGTGTTGTTGTTGAGGATCCCAGAGAATTTGTTGAAAAAGTGTTATTTGAAGAACGCGTTATTGATAAACACGATTATTACCTCAAGCCGAAGGTCTTTTCAGATGAGGTTGCCCATTTTGTGCGACTTTATGAGGCCGCAGATTTGAGTAGCGGTAAATTGAATGCCGCGATGAATGACTTTCTAAAGGAAAACCTCAGCCAAAACTTGCGTCCTTTAGGCTTACGCCTTTTGGATGTTAAAACGATCAGCGTTTGGCTCTCATCAGAACAAGATACGGTGATGGGCAAAATTGCTTCAAAATTAGGCAGTTTTGACACACCAGACGCCTTCAAAATCTTCTTAAAAGAAGAAGCCCTTGATGAAAAAATGACCCTACACGCCACACCAGATCCTGAATCTGATGAAACGCGTGATTGGTTTGACACAATAAAATCATTTTTTAGCAATAAAGAAAGTGGGAGAAATTACCGTATGCAAAAGATAATCAAAAGCACAGAAGAAAATGTTAAAAAGCCACCAGCACGCAGGATTCGACGGTGGTGGCTGACTGCCGCCTTGAGCATCCTTGTGGCATTGGCTGTGGCAATAACCACAACTTTGCGCCTTTTTAAAAATGGTTGGGAGGCTTCTATATGGAAAATAACCCTCTTGCTCATTGTTTGGACCATTAGCTTAGTGACTGTTTACTTCGCAATCAGGAAATTGTCCAGGCGATTGAAGAAGACAAAAGGTTCGAAGGATGGCAAGGAGCAACAAGCTAGCCCAATGCTTACGGTAAGCCGTTTTAGCCAGGAAGACCGCATGTCGATGAATCGTCGGGTCAGGCAGCAGGTGGCAAGCGAGTTTGAAAAGCAAAAAGAAATCCTTGAACGCGTGCGTGGCAAAGCATACCGTGATGGAAAAGAAGCACTGGCGCTTGAAGCCCACCGCATGCAAAAGGAATTGGATGAAAACATTGGGCGTATTCTAAACCCAAACTATGCCGCACCCGTTTATTTGCAGGAAGAGTCAAACTTTAGCAAAGAAACCTGGGAGAAGCTCATTGAATCGGAAGAAACACTCCTCATTAAAGCCGCGCTATTAAACCAGGAAATGGAAAGCTTTGAGCGCGAATCGAATGAGCCTAACAAAGAGACAGCAAGCCTTTCTGAGTATGAAGCCTCGGTCAAGCAGTTTATGAACGATTTCAACGCTCGAAAAGGGTTTGTTTAATAATTAGAATGGAAAACAGGAGGAATCATGGCAATCTTTGCTAGTAATAAATGTCCAAATGGGCATGAAATCACGGACCGAAAGCAACAATTTTGTAGTGTATGTGGTGTGCCCGTGGGAGGCGGAAGCGTTCGCTGCGGCGTTTGTAAACAAGTCAACACAGTGAGCGACACTTTTTGTGTCAAGTGTGGGCAACCTCTTTCACAAAGTGCGGCACCGGTGGTGGAGGGCAATCGCTGGCGTTTAACCAATGAGGAGTTTGCCGCGCGCATTGAACCGGGCGATCTTAATGGCATCCTCAAACGCGGTTTGTACATCGAAGCCGGCACCAATGCTATGATCCTGGAAAGTGGCGCCAACATTGGCATCGTTCCGCCAGGCTCATATGTTTTGGAAACTTTCCTTGACAAGCTCAAAGGTTGGGTAAGCAAAGAACTTCCCAAGCGCTCTACCGCCTTGTTGGTGAAAGTTACCCCCACAGATTTACCCTTCCGTATCGACAAACTCTTTTCTAAAGATCCTTTGCACGTTGCGGTTGACATCCTTTTGCAGGTTGAAGTTGATGACCCGGGTAAATTCCTAATCAACGTTTTGGGTTCCCGTGAACGTTTTTCTGTTCAAGCTTTGCGTGATTACCTCTATGTTGAAGTGCAAAGCTTTACCAGCATGTGGATGAAGCAATACACCGTTGATCAGCTTTCAGAGGACGCCAGTTTGCGTGAAAAATATGAATTGGCGATTACCGAAGAGCTAAAAACCACTTTGCAACAGAGTGGTTTGAAGATTTTGCAATTGCGCGCGCTCAATTTTGTGCTTGAAATTGTTGATCAGCTTAGTGGACAAAAACACGACTATATCCTCAAGGCCTCAGAAGCCAGGGTGATGCTTGAAGGTGAAAAGACCCTCGAAGATGCCAAGCGAGAGTTCGATTTGCTGGATATTGTTCGCATGACCAATGTTGTTGAAGACGCTGAACGCAAAAACGCCGTCTATGCCCGTATGCGTGACGCTGCCAACTCCAACCGCATTGACAGGGTTACATCTGAGCAGGAATACAAAGACTTTATCGACCGCATGAACCGCGATAAGGTGCTTGATGAAGAAGAATACCGTCGCGTGTTGCGCACCTGGGCGGAAGCTGACCAGGACCACGAAACAGCCCGGGAGCTCTTGTTGCAAACGGTTGCCATCGAAAACGAATTCCAACTGGACGTGCTCGATCTCAAACGCAAACACGAGCTCAGCAAGGAACAACAAACCGCTTCCTATGACATTCGCAGCACAGCTCAAACAGATCAAAACTTGCTCGATGCGGCACAATTGGCAAGCGATATTGAACGCGCCGAGAAGATCCGTGACCATAACCACGAAACACAGCGCAAAAACCTGCTTGAGGCAATCGCCAATCGTCGCGAGCGCGAGAAACTGGCAGAAGAACGGGCTAATTTGCGCCGCGAAAATTATCGCCTCACCTCTGAAATGGAGCGTGACCAAACCCGCCAGGACGCTGACATGGGTCTCAAAATCCTCGAGAACCTCAAAGCCATTAAGCGGCTTGACCTCGAAGAGCAAAAACGCATCGACCGCGAAGACGTGCTCGCGCGTGAACGGGATCGCTTTATCCGCGAACTTGAGCGCAATGCAACCGAACGCCGCCACGAGCTGGATTTGATGGAACGCAAAGCACGCATGACCACCGAGCAACTCATTAGTGTGAGCACCGGTCAGCAAGCCGCTTATCTGGCAGACATCGCTAAACAACACATTCAAGCCGGCATGACTGAAGAGCAAATCCTGGCTCAGGATCCTAAATCAGCCGAAGTGCTTCGCGAAAAGTACAGCGCGCAACACCAAGCCGAATTGTTGCGACAAGAGCAAATGAACATGAGCGAAAGGCTTGAAGACCATCAGGAGTGGAGCGAAAAGATTGAAAAGATGGCGGATAAACGCGTGCAGGATCTTTTGGATCAAGCCAATCGCCAACAGCAAACCATCGAAAAATCGATCGATCGTACCGCAGATGCAGCCGAAGCCATCGCCACAAAACCAGATGGCTCAACCGTCATCATGGGCGGTCCAGGCCATTTGCACGGCGCTGTTGTTCACGGTGTGGCTGGAGGCGTTTACGCGGATGGTATGAAAGAATGCCAAAGCTGCGGTCGTAAAACGACCATAGACGCGCGCTTCTGCGTGGGATGTGGCACAAAGTTTGCTGATATACCCTAATTCATTCTGTGATGAACTGTTGGGTTTCCATTCAAGGAAACCCAACAGTTTGCAATGAGGGTTTCTGGAGCTAAAAGAAGGGAAAGAGGAGAAATGGGACCAATTTTTTTATACGGAATTATTGCTGTTTTAGGCATTGCTGTTATCGGTTTGGCTATCGCCCTGGCGATTTTGCTAAAAAATAAGGATTATCGCAACCGTTGTGCTGCTTGTGGCTATCGCTTGCAGCCCAGCCAATTGCAATGCCCGCATTGTGGCAATCGCCGGCTAATCAATGAGGCAGATATACCCAATCGGCAGTAGTAAAAAAGGGAGAGATAAAATGAAAAAACTTGTTAGTCTGATACTGTTACTTTGCCTGGCATTTGTGCTTACCGCCTCTGATCACCCAGAGGGAGGCTTTTTGCTCCAATCTGTTGACGCCAGTCAATTCCCCAGGCTTGAAGTGCGCCTGAGCGCTTGGGATGCCAATGGCGTGCCCTTGGATCAGCTCAGTGCGGATAACTTCAAAATGCAAACCAGCAAAGGCTATTGGCTTAAGGCTGAGGAATTCAGATTTATGGAATCTGGCAAGGTTAATATTGCTCTTGCCTTGGACGTTTCTGGTTCAATGGCAGGTCAGGCTTTGAATGACGCCAAAGCCGCCTCTTATCGCTTCCTCGATCGCCTTACCACGGGTGACCAAGCCGCCCTCATCGCTTTTTCAGATAAGGTTTCGCTCTATAAAAACCAACTCAACCCCGAGCGTGAGCTTGACTTTAACGAAGATTTGGTCAAGGTTTACGATACCATTGAAACCCTCTATGCCAAAGGCGGTACCGAGCTTTACAACGCGGTTTATAAAGCTGTTGAGCTCACCAGCGCCTTACCCAAAGGACACCGCGCGGTGCTGCTTTTCTCGGATGGACGCAATGAGTCCTTGGCTTATGATGACCCAGAAGCTGCCATCACTCTGGCTAAAGAAGAGGGCATACCGGTTTTTGTGATTGGGCTGGGCAATGATATTGACCGGGCTTACCTTGAACGCCTGGCAGACGAAACCGGCGGCGTGGCGCGCTTTACACCCCGCTCTTCTGAACTAGCCCAAACCTTTGATGATATGGCACGTTTGCTTAAGGGGCAATATTTGTTGAAGTATGAATTGCCCGAAACGGTTACCGAGCCGCAGGAAACGCTCAGTTTTAGCCTCGATTTGGCAGGAGAGCCCATTGTGCAACATATTGAACTTGAAGATTTACCGGTGGCGGAAGTTGTGCCTGAGGAAGTTGCAGCTGAAGAAACCGAGCCTTTAGAAGAGGCAGAGGCACTTTATCCGCTTGAAACTGAGGAGCAGCTCGAGGCGCTTGAAGATGAGCAGGTCTTGCTGGATCCCGAAGAAGCTGACAAAGAAGATGATGCAAGCTCACAGCAGGCACCGCAAACGGAGGATGAACCAGAAAGCACTGTTGAAGTCGCCCAGGCGCCAAAAACAATATGGGAGTCTTTTGCCTGGTATTGGTGGGTGCTGGCAGGCGCTGTGCTCTTGGGCATTATCGCGCTGATTGTTAGCCGTGCCCGAAAAGCCGCCAAAAAACCCGCGCCGCAAAGCTGCATGCGCTGTGGCTATCGCATGACTGCTGGTGAACTCGCTTGCCCGGAATGTGGCGAAAAACGGGTTAAGGTGGAAAAGTAGCTATTATGCTTTTGCCGTACAAGCAAAACCCGTGTTGTAAAAATCAAGCCTACTGGCGAATGGTTTCATTAGTTCGTTCCGCATGGCGTCCTCGCCATGCGTCTTGTCAATATTACGCTCAGTCTCGGCGGGGACGCCGAGACAAGCGAGGCTTCCCGGCATGGCACCAACAATTTACTCCGCACAGCAACCACAATTTATTCAGCAGGATACCCACAATTTATCCCGTACGGCGTCCACAATTTATTCAGCAAGGCGTCATTTTTTCGCTTCGCATGGCGTCCTCGCCATGCGTCTTGTCAATATTACTCTCAGTCTCGGCGGGGACGCCGAGACAAGCGAGGTTTCCCGGCATGGCACCCAGAATTTATTCAGCAAAGCGTCCTTATTTCGCTTCGCATGGCGTCCTCGCCATGCGTCTTGTCAATATTACGCTCAGTCTCGGCGGGGACGCCGAGACAAGCGAGGTTTCCCGCACGGCACCCAAAATT
>ENA-UOOH01000224-UOOH01000224.1-fermentation-metagenome-genome-assembly--contig:-NODE-224-length-68782-cov-69.260698_pt1 | contig 68782 bp, 60 predicted proteins | sample MGYA00245778_ERZ724025 | MGnify/ENA primary metagenome ERZ724025 (study PRJEB28704, sample SAMN03018313) | fermentation metagenome | biome: anthropogenic terrestrial biome; feature: soil; material... | reverse complement strand
CGGCTGCCCGCGAGGAGCGCCTGAAGGTCTCTGGCAACCCAGGTCAATATGACAACCTGGATCTTTTTCATCGGGAACAAGAAGTGCTCGAGGAGCTTGTCAGCCATTCTCAGTTGCCCACCCTTAAATTGGACATCAGTGACAATAACGTTCCCAGGGCTGTCGAAACGATCGTGGATTGGATGGCTGCGACCGGCGGCCTGGAAATGCCTGAATAGTTTGCCCTCTGACTTACGGAATATTGCGTTTTCGTTCACGATCGAACGAATCTTCGCAATAGGTCAATGCTTTTGCTGTAGGGAATGTGGTTTGTCCCGTTCTGGAAATAGTTCATATTGAAGTGCGGCAATCTGCGCCGATTATCTATCATTGTGACTGCTTGCGCACGGAGTGTGGAGCGTAGCGACTGTGGCAATCTGCCTTTTGCTTTATTTGTCATTACGAGCAAAGCGTGGCAAGCTGCCTTTAATCTGTCATTCTGGGCAAAGCGAAGAATCTTACCCAAACAACCTACCAGATCCTTCACAACGAAGGCTCAGGATGACAAATTTTCTGTCATTGCGAGCGAAGCGTTGCAATCTGCCTTTTTCTTGTTTCCTGTTCCCCGTTCCCTGCTCCCTGTTTTCTGTTCCCTGTTCCCAGATCCCAGTTCCCTGCACTCTCCTAAATATAAACAAACGGGCTTTGCCGGGAGTGGCTGAAAACCTGCCAATGAGAATCCGTTGAGCCGATTTCTTTGAGGTGCGAGAAGTGGATGATGCGCCGATTATTTTGCGGCGAAGGTGAATTGGCTTCGTAGTCGCCAACAAAAATGCGCGCCTTGTTTACCTCTTCTTTCAAGTAAACAATTACTTTATCCATTTCATCCAGCCTGGTTGTAGAGGTTTTATAGTTTCCAATGCTGCCAGTACCATCTTTGCGAATTTCCAGTTTTTCACCACGGGTAAAAAAGACCACCGCCTTCTGACCAGGCGGAAGGATATCTCTGGCTGTCTCAATAGTTTTCATAGGTAACCTCCTGTCAGGGATCATGAAACCCTGATGCAGAGCACTTGGGGTTCGATAAATTAGGATAGGTATGAACGATTAATCGGATTTTATCAGCCAGCTCCATCACAATTTTTCCCGTACAGTTTCAAGGAAAGTGAGTGCGCGGAAATTTACGGAACCTAATAGCAGGTCATAACCTCTACCCTAGCCAAGGAATGCGGTTGAGTTCAATCCGGACCAGCGCGGGCTGCGATCGAAAATTACAAATCAAATTGATTGTTCCGAAATCTGATCGTTAACTTGTCGTCGCAACTCCATTGGATTATCGATGGATTTGAAAAATTCTTGCGTTCCACCACTTCCATTGACAGTCACAGTTCCAAATCCAAAAATTCTGCCGACCAGAGGCTGCGAAACTGCAATACTTTCCACTTGTTTCAGTAGGATTTCCAAAGAGTGTTGGAGAATTACACCTCTCTTAGCAATTATTCTGCGATTAGTAAGTGCAAATTCGGTTGTGATGATAATAAGAATTACTTGGATGATCAAGACTACACTAAGGATGATAGTAAAGAAGAGAAAGAGTGGATGAACTTTTGAAGCCAACCAATTAATTAATATGAGTAGAACCATCGGCCATATTAGTACTTTCCAGGAAGTTTTTGCTCGATAAATAATAGTCTCATCATTAGCAAGTCTTTTTTCAATATAACCCATTATTATCCTCCGAATATTTGTTAGTATAAATATTATAAGTCATATAAAAATATAATTGGGTGATATTCGCAATAATACGATCAAAATGCCATGTTCCATATGCAAAAAAAAGGGATTGAGAGGATTCGAACACTCAATTAGCAATAAATGGCTGATAACAGGTTTATTTTCAATGAATTTTCAGCAGTGGAAACAAAAAACGGGAGGCAAAACTACCTCCCGCTAAAAGCGTGGTTTTGTTAACTATTTGGCTTCTTTTGCTTTCAACTGGCTGAGAATAATAGCTGCTAAAAGGACTACCATGCTGATGATCACGGTGACGATCACAGCCGGGTATTGGGAGTTGAAGCCATCGGGCAGGGGTTTATTCATCAGGTGCTTGATGAGGATGCCGAGATAACCCCAGACGATCACCAACCCATAAGCAGCATCCCGGAACTTCAGCGTGGTTGCCACGCCGATCAGCAAGCCGACCAACAGAATGATGACCGTCCAGATCTGCTCTGAGAGACCCAGTAAATTCACGGGTGAACCCAGGAGGTACACCAGGAGGGTGGTCACATTGGCAATGGCCGCCACGGTGATCCAGCCAAAATAAACGCTGAAAGGCAGGCGAATGAAGAATTTTTCGTTCCTGGTCAACTGCTCTTTATTGATGCGGATGGTGATCAGCGCCAGGCTCACCAGGATGATAAGCATGAACACTGTAGATAACGGAATATTTTTATAGTGCCAGGCGAAGATCCAGGCTGCGTTCGCCAGGGATGAGATGGAGAATAAGGTGCCAACATCTTTCAAGAGAGCGGTTTTGACCTCTTCACCCTTGCGGAAAAGACCGAGTTGATAAGCGGTATGGGCTGCCAGCAGAAGGTAGATCACACCCCAGATAATGAAAGTGATGCCAGTGGGAGCAAACAGATTGGGATAAGAATCCGAAATATCCCCGGTGATCATGCCATTGATCGGCAGCGCGTTCGCAAGTCCGTTCACAATGACCATGGCAAGGTAGGTAAGCAGTACGATGATGCTGATTGAGTTTGTCTTTTTCATAAATTCCCTCGAATATTTGATTATTTTTTATAATACCATGTTCGATTATAGCAAAAAGCCAAATCGATTTACGGGGTTTGTATCGCCTGAATTAAACGGGAAACAGCATACTTGCTTTCACCAAATAATTGGAGAAAAGGTCAATCAGTATATAGAGGAAAAACCTGACCCTTGATCAGGATTCTTTTCCGAAATTTATTGAGGTTTGCCCGGATTTTCCAGAGAATAGACATAGGTGTCTTTCCAGATTGGCTCGCCATTAGCATCTCTCCAAAAGAAGACATTTTTCTCCAGGTGAGCGATGCAACTGAAACCCAGATTCTCCAACAACTGACAGGAGTTTCGATTCTCCGGGTCGCATTCTGCGAAGATCCTGTCTGTGCCATCGGAAAACGCTTCATGAATCAGATCTGTGCAACTTTCTTTGGCAAAACCCTGCTTCCAGTAATCTTTATTGAAAACAAAACCGAGCTCAAGTGCATTGTTTTCTCTTTTCCCAAGATAGATATTGCCGATCAGCTTGCTGCTGGATTTCAGCTCGACTGCGACCATCTCGTCCGACTGGATCCTTCGGTTCAACTCCGCCCCAACCTCTTCCAGGGTCATTGGAAGGTACGGTTCGAACTTAACCACTTCTGAATCGGAAAGGTATTCAAAAAGATCCATCAAATCTTTTTCAGAAAATCTTCGCAAGATTAATCGATCGGTGATGATTCTCATGACTGTCAATTTGCAGGCGGTTGAAAACAAAGATTCTGTTCCAGTTAAATAAAGAATGGGCCCGGAAGGATTCGAACCTTCAACCAAGCGGTTATGAGCCGCCTGCTCCGCCATTGAGCTACAGGCCCTGATTGGAATTAGATTTTACCACAGCCTTTAGCATGGTTGAACAAAAGAGTCAGGCTGAATTCCAGCCTAACAGGCTGGCTCGTTCTGACTCTCTCAACTCAGATAAATTTAGCTTAAGCGTTGTTCGCTTAGAAATTACTGTTGTTTCGTTAATTTCTCGAGAGCAACGGCGATCTGCCCTCCGACCAGGGCGTTGTTGTAGACAAGGTGCAGGTTGGCTTCGAGGCTCTTGCCTTCTGTTCGTTTCGTGATTTCGCTGAGCAGGAAGGGGGTGATGTTCTTGCCCGAAACGCCCTGCTCCTGTGCAGCCTGGACAGCATCTTCAATGACATTATCGATAAATTCATGGTCGAGAGAATAATCTTCAGGAATGGGATTGACCACCAACATTCCTCCACGCAGATTCAGCTGATCTTTGGCAACGATAACTTTGGCAATTTCTTCCGGCGAATCAGCTCTTTCTACCAGCTTGATGTCACTTTTGGCAGTAAAAAACGCCGGCAACACATCGGTTTTATATCCAATGACAGGGACTCCCTTGGTTTCGAGGTATTCCATGGTGCGGGGAAGGTCGAGAATGGCTTTAGCCCCAGCACAGATCACAACCACATCAGTCTGAGCAAGCTCTTCCAGGTCAGCGGAGACATCCATGGTTTCTTCAAAACCACGATGAACTCCTCCGATGCCACCGGTGACAAAAACCTTGATGCCGGCTAAATGAGCGGAATACATGGTGGAGGCGACGGTAGTAGCGCCGAGCTGTTTGCGGGCGATGATGCCGGGGAAATCACGTATGGAAACTTTTGCCACACCTTTAGAACTGGCGAATACTTCCAACTCTTCATCAGTGAGCCCAATTTTTATCTTGCCGTTCATAATGGCAACGGTGGCAGGCACGGCGCCTGTGCTGCGAATGATGGACTCAACTTTCTTCGCCATCTGGATGTTTTGTGGGTAAGGCATACCGTGCGAAATAATGGTCGATTCGAGCGCAACCACTGCCTTGCCTGAATCAAGTGCGGTTTGAACTTCGGGTTTAATGTCCACGAGCGGATTGTTTTTCATTTTGATCTCCTGATATTTATTTACTATTACGCGGCTTAGGTTTGAGACGGTGAACAAAACATGGATACAGCTCCACTATGCTTAACCACCTCGGCTGCCAAACTATTACCTGAGTTGAGCCAGTTTTGGGGGGTTTCGTCACGCAAGATTGACGCCAGAAAACCGGCGTTGAAAGAATCGCCTGCACCTGTAGTGTCAACAGCCTGAACTGGCACTGCCGGAGCCTGGAAGGTTTGGTCTTCAGAATTTTGTCGACCATCAATGAATTGAAAACACTTCCGGATCGACATCCAGGCGCCCTTCTCCCCAAGCTTGACAACGACACAACTGGTCAATGCGGAAGCTTTTTCGAGGGCGATGGAGGGGTCCTCTTCCCCAGTCAGAATGGCTAATTCACGGCGATTGGGAAGCAATATGTCGGTAAGCTGCAGAATCCTAGCACGAATTTCTGGCAAGACATCCCCGATGAGGGGGGAAGGATCCAATGCGACAAGGTTGCCTTGCGCGTGAACGAATTCTGCAGCAGCAAGTACAACCTGAGCCTGGTCCGGATAGAGCAATTGGTAGCCGGAGGTGAGTAAAACGTTTGTGTTGCGGATGGTCTTGACAAGATCGGGTCCAACCGATAGGGGATTGGAGGAGGCACCGCGGTATGAAAACATGGTGCGCTCTGAGCTGGCATCGATCATGGTGATCGTAAAGCCGGTGACCTCGCCAAATTGAATGCCAGAAGTGTCAACCCCGACAGTTCGCATTTGATCAAGGATAAGGTCGCCATTGAGATCGCGACCAATTGTGCCGCAGAATTTTACTGGTGCACCCAACCAGGCTAAGGCAATGGCGGTGTTTGCGGCGGAACCGCCGACATTTTTGGAGGTGGAGAGAATGATGGTGTCTTCACCCGGTTTTGGCATGCTCTCGATCCAGTATTGATGATCAATCAAGGCATCACCGATGACCAGGATTTGAGGTTCCCCAGAATTGTTATGGGTGGTATTTTCAGAAACAACTGCCATTTGCCAGACCTTGCGATATCACTATTGAGTACTTGCATCACCCAAGAAGGGAGCCAATCTTATGCGTGGCGAAATTATACTATGATGGCAAAACATAAATTCGGAAAAACCATATCCTGGCGAAGGAGTTCCTGTAGAGTTGAGGTATGTCTCAACTATGATGTGGCAGGCATCCTTAAGCAGGACAGTCCAGTCAGTCCAGTTCCAGATGAAACAGAGGTATGTCATGAAGATGATTCCGCTAGTCCGAGGACTCCCTCTTGAGCGGTGCTGTTTATAGGATAACAACAAAAAATAGCAACATCCATAGTTACCCAAGTAGGCCGACATCCACAACTCATAAACTCTGACGGAAAACATCAAGCATTGCCCAAGAGGGGGGTAAAAAAGAGATTGCAGCCAAGATCCATCAAAGCGGAGTGAATTATGTTTGTTTTTTTCCTGCTAATTTCGTATACTGTTTGTCGTAAGACTAAATCTTTAGTATCACAATCAATCAAGAAAAGGAGATTCCAATGAAAAACACAAGAAAGCTGCTCGTAGCAGTATTTGCTATTGTTTTGATCTTCACCTCGGTGGGAATACCTGTGGGTGCACAAGTTGGCATCGACAATGGAACAACCTCTCCTGGCGAAGGAAATACTCTGGAAAACGCTGGAACAAACGCAGCAGTTCCTGGTGGTCCTGGTTTTGTTATGATCCACCCTACAGCTTTTGTACCGATGTTTTCTGAATGGCCATATTCTTTTGGTATCGGTGGTGGAGCGCTTTACAACCCTGGAACTGCTGAATATTACTATGAAGCTGCAGTTAATCTTCCCCATGGCGCAAAAATCACAAAAGTGGTTGTTTATTACTTTGATAACAGTGCCACGTCAAATATTTGGGTAATACTTGCCGGAATAAGCATGGACGATTACTTGCTTCCGAATCTGGCATATCTTGTAACTTCAGGTGCAGAAGCCAACAACCGGGTCATGGAAGATACCACGATCTCTCCAGATGTAATCGATAATCAGAGTTTTGCCTATTGGGTGGAGGTTGGTATTCCGGGTAATGAGTCATCAAATCTGAATTTGCGAGGTATCCGGATCGATTACGAATACCCAGTAAGTTTGCCGCTGATCAATAAGTAACTGTTGCAATGAACAGGGAAGAGTAAAAGTTTTACAAGACCCACCCCTTTCTAAGAAGGGGGTGGGTCTGTTATTTGGTTAGAGACCTTCGGTCAAATCCTCTGTGCTGTTTGCCAACATCATAACACGCATAAGGGTGCTTCGCAAAACACCAGCACAATCGACTGCTAATCGTTATTTATGCACTTTCGCCCAGCTATCGACCAGACCGATGGTGCGATTGAATATTAGGGCGCCTGGTTTGGAGTCTTCGCTGTCGAGTGTGAAATAACCATTTCGCACAAACTGGAAGACTTCACCAACCTTTGCCTCTGTTAGTGAGGGTTCCAGCTTGGCTATGAGCACTTTTTTGGAGTCCGGATCAAAGTAGTCCATGAAGGTCTCGCCTTCAGGCAGATCTTCGGGATGTTCATTGGCGAACATCTGCTCGTAAAGACGGCATTCGGCATCAATGGCATGGTTTTCAGCGACCCAATGGATGGTGCCTTTGACTTTGCGGCCGTCTGGCGACATGCCGCCACGAGTTTCGGGATCGTAGTTGCAATGAATTTCAAGAAGATTGCCATGTTCATCCTTCACCACGCCGGTGCAAGTAACGTAATAGGCGTTCATGAGCCGTACTTCGCGTCCGGGTGAGAGACGGAAATATTTGGGTGGAGGGGTTTCCTCAAAATCGCTGCGTTCAATATAGATCACTCGACCAAAAGGCACTTTGCGGGTGGCAGAATTTTCAGGGTCCTGCGGAAAATCCGGGACATCGAATTCTTCTTCCAGGTCAGAAGGATAATTATCGATGACCACTTTAAGTCGTTCGAGGACTGCCATACGACGCGGCGAGGTCAGGTTGAGCTGGTCACGGACGATGTGCTCAAGCAGTTCGACTTCGACAAAGCTGTCTGCCTTAGCCACACCAATGGTGTCGATAAACTCACGAATCGCGGTGGGTGGGTAACCGCGCCGGCGCATGGCAGCCAGGGTGGGCATACGCGGATCGGTCCAGCCAGCGACGTGGCCCTCTTCGACCAATTTTCGTAATTTACGCTTGGACATGACTGTGTGGGTCAGGTTGAGACGGGCAAATTCTATCTGCTGCGGATGAAAAATCTCGAGTTCATCGAGGAACCAGTCGTAGAGAGGTCGGTGATTTTCGTATTCAAGACTACACATGGAGTGCGTGATACACTCCAACGAGTCAGACTGACCATGGGCAAAGTCGTACATGGGGTAAATGCACCATTTGTTGCCGGTACGATGATGCTCTGTGTGGATGATGCGGTACATGACCGGGTCGCGCATATTCATGTTAGGCGAGGCCATATCGATCTTGGCGCGCAGAGTCAGGCTGCCATCGGGGAATTCTCCAGCACGCATGCGCTTGAAGAGATCCTGGTTTTCAGCTATAGGGCGATCACGCCAGGGGCTGTTTTTGCCAGGTTCGGTAAGAGTGCCGCGGTATTCGCGCATTTCGTCAGCAGAAAGCTCGTCCACATAGGCTTTGCCCTTGTTGATCAACTTGACTGCCATCTCGTAGAGGGGCTCGAAGTAGTCAGAAGCGTAATATTCACGGTCGCCCCAATCGAAACCCAGCCAGTGTATGTCTTCCTTGATAGCGTCGACGAATTCGACGTCTTCCTTGACAGGATTGGTATCATCGTAACGCAGATTGGTGAGCCCACCATAGTCTTCTGCCATTCCGAAATCGATGACGAGGGCTTTGGCATGCCCGATGTGAAGGTAACCGTTGGGTTCGGGTGGGAAACGGGTGTGGACACGCCCGCCAAAGCGACCGGTGCGGTTGTGTTCGTCGATGATATCGCGAATAAAGTTGGTTTTGGTTAGGCTTTCTTCGGTCATGGTAGTACTCCTCTTTTAAATAAGCAATTATATCAGCATCAGAGAACAGAGAATAGTTTATAACAGCCGGTTCGTTGAGCATAGAACAAAAAAGGAGGTCATGGAGACCTCCCTTGTGAGCAGAAATTTGTGTTAGCTATGCTTTCAAAAATTCGCGGACGGAAGGCAACTGACCGGCTGAGCCGAGGTACTCGTTCTTCTGTTCGATGAATTTGGCATATTCGGCCATGAAGATCTTGCCAGGGTCGCGCAGATCAAATTTTGCAGGATAATCACGGAAGAACTCGCGGTGAACACGGGTCCAAACCAGTCGACCATCAGTATCGATGTTGATCTTGGTTACGCCCAATTCGGCTGCTCGACGGAATTGGGTGGCGTCAACACCCTTGGCGCCAGCCAGCTTGCCGCCAGCAGCGTTGATACGTTCAACTTCTTCCTGGGGAACGGAGCTGGAGCCGTGCATTACCAGGGGGAAACCGGGCAGGCGATTCTGGATTTCTGCCAAAACGTCAAAATGAAGCGATTGGGTACCGCTAAACTTGAATGCGCCGTGGCTGGTACCGATGGCGACAGCCAGTGAGTCAACCCCAGTGCGCTCAACGAATTCGCGAGCCTGGTTGGGGTCGGTCAGTTTGGCGTCGGATTCGCTAACAGAAACATGCTCTTCCACACCACCAAGCATACCCAGTTCGGCTTCAACAACGATGCCCTTGGCATGAGCTGCGTCAACAACACGTTTGGTGATGGCGATATTTTCTTCAAAGGGATGCCCACTGGCATCGATCATGACTGAGCTATAGAAACCCGAGTCGATACAATCGTAGCAGGTGGCTTCATCGCCATGGTCAAGATGGACAGCGAAGATGGCTTCGGGATAGACCTCGTCAGCAGCACGGATCAGACCTTCCAGGAAAGCTTTATCAGTGTAGGTGCGGGCACCTTTGCTGATCTGGATAATGAATGGGGCTTCGGAGTCCAGATTGCCTTTAAAAAGACCAACGATCTGTTCAAGGTTATTGATGTTGTAAGCTCCGATGGCATATTTGCCATAAGCGTGTTCAAATAGTTTTTTGGTGGTGACAATCATAATAGACTCCTTGGTAGGGATTTTTCTTTAATTATACTGTAGTCCTTGGTTGGTTTCAGTGCTGTAAACGAGAAGAATTTCAGGAAATTTAGCTTTCAAGCGCTTCTCTGTAAATCTCGCGAAGTCTTTGGGCATACGCGGCGGGGTCATGCATCTCGCGGATGCGTTCAATCGATTTGAGTGCTTTCGTGTAAATTACTGATGGGTCGGCATTGATACTCCGAACGATGGTTTCCAAACCGATCTGGATTTGTTGTGAAAGACGTTGACGATCTTCGGGTGTACTATAAAGTGCTTCGCCAAGATCGTTTTTAGGGACACGGATGAGCCAACCGACATCGGTGTTGTTGATTTCGGGCAGCGCGCGCACATCAGTGCTGATCACAGGTAGACCACAAGCCTGTGCCTCCAATACTGATAGTCCATACGTGTCTGCGTAAGTTGGCAAGAGCCCAACATCACAACCTTTCATGAGTTCCATGACTTGAATATGAGGAATATTTTGGTAATGCTCAATCCAGTCAGGATTTTCTTCGATGAAACTGAGCGCCCAGTTCCGATCATCTTCAGTCTCTTGGGCTGCATAAGCGTCCAACCTTATTGAACTCACCAAGACCAGTTTGATATCCGCGTGTTCTTTCTTAATGAGGCTCTCAAATGCCAGGAATACTTCTTTGCCACCTTTACGAAAAAAGCCATCTCCGACCAGGCAAAAACGAATTGGTTGGGATCTGCCGTATGGATGTTCCAATGGATGTTCTACCAACACCTCCTGGGGTGGGTGCAAAACGGTCATTTTATTAAGAATAACCTCACGATCTTCAAAAGGAAGTTCTGTGAGCAAGTCCCGCTCGAACTCTGCCGCAGCCTGCGACCAGGCGATAATGCGCTTACAGGATGGAGATTTTAAGGCGTGAAAACCTCTCTGGAGGAGAGGTGTCATCTCAAGTGGAAGCTTGGTTTTTCCATGATAACGGGTCAAAGCGGTCGAAAATCTTGGTAAAAGGGTCTCAAAATGAGAGACCCAAGGCGTACGTCCGTAACTTACACCGTTAGAAAAATGGAGAATGTCAACTTTGTTCAATTCAAAATCGTCGAACTGATTATTCAGGTCAAAAGTAGGGAAAAGCCCTTTGTTCAAGTTGCGGTTGGCAAACAAAGCCGCCCTTCGCAAATTACTGTAGAGATCTTTAACAGGCACGTACTCTGCTTCCGGAAGTTTGAATAGAATGTTCCGAAGGTACGTGTAATAGTCAAAGCGGTAAGATAGGACTCCAATTTTCATAATTCACAATTATATCCTCTCAGAGAATCACTATCGGAACTCAAAAGTAGGGAATCCAACCACCTGTATAGTTGATTTCTAGTTTTTTCGAAACCGGAACTAAGACGAACTCGTTCAGCAAATTCCCCATAATGCGACCAAAACTTAACTACCCTGAAGTTCGCTGTATATTGAGGAAATAGGTTAGCTGCTATAGCAGCTGGATCGCTAATCATCTTGAGAAAAGATTTGTGTAGTAATGATCGCCAACTTTGAGACAAAGGTTTGGATTTATTAATTCTTTGTTTTTGGTAGCTTCGATACAAACTAAGATATACAGATGTAGTCCCCAAACCTTTTCGAAAGCGTTTGAAGTAATGTGGACTCAAACGATCAATCGGCATATAGTGTCTAAAATGGAGGTCTTCTTGATAGTGAAGATCCCAACCGATCAATCGAAGTAATATCTGCAGTTCTGTATCTTCTCCTGACAACAGTTGAGTCCCCGCACGGCTGCGAAGCAGAGGTTCAAAACCAGAAGTTGCCAGCCGGTCAAATGCCTCCTTTCGTAAAATACTACCTGCAGCATAAAAATAACTATCGAAATCCAGAACTGGACCATTTGTCGGATATTGAGGTCCTACTGCATAATTCTGTTGATAACGATCAAACCAAACCGGTTTGTTGGATTCAAAAACAGGTGTACCCTTTCCAAAGATGGCAGCAGCTTTAGGTGCTTGATCTAGGTAAAAAACTGCCTTCTGCATCCAATCTTCATCAACCCAATTATCCTGGTCGACAACTCCGATGTAAGCATATCTAGCCTCCTGCATACCTCTAAACTTTGCATATCCTGTTCCCTGGCGCTCTTCTTGAACTATACGCAATTCCATTTCTCCATGCCAGGCCTTTTTTGCCAGGGTTACAGTATCATCAGTTGAATTATTGTCGACTAATAATACCTCCCAAGGGAAATCGGGGACTTTATGCATTTTCATTAAGCAATCTAGAGTTTTTTCAATTATTGATGATGCGTTGTAACAAGCGATTAAAATGGTTAATCCATGTTGAGGATGAGGAACTCCCGTTATCTGTTCGGATTTCATTTGTCTTATCCTACTTTGCATTTATTTTTTGGTCAAGCTTGTTATGTGGTTAAAATCGGTTTCCAAAGTGTAAATAGAACAACTGCGACCAATGCCATCCCTGCACCAAAATAAAACGGAGCAGAGGGACCAAAGCCCGCCCAACTTCCCACTCCACTCCACAGGATACCGGCAATTAGAGATGCAGGGAAGTCGAGAATGCCAAGCACGGCGTTATAAGAGCCATAAGCAGTTCCACGTAGTTCTGCTGGCACCAGGTCGCCAACCATGGCTTTGGCTGTGCCGTAAGTGAGTCCATAATAAAAACCGTAGGCGACATAGAGCAGGGCAATGTGTACTGCTGATCCGGCGAGGGCGAAACCAAGGTAGATGAGCACGTAAACCACCCATCCACCGATAATCAGCTTCTTCCTGCCGATCCTGTCAGACAAGATGCCCGCAGGAGTAGAAATAGTTGCATAAATGAAGTTGAATACCGCCAACATTAAGAGGATATGCAAAACACTCATTCCCCGTTCCTGGGCGCGCAAGACGAGAAAAGCGTCTGAAGAATTACCGAGGTCAAAAATGCCAACAATGATCATAAAGAACAGGAAATTTTTGCCCAGACCTTTGAAAGTGATTTTGGGTGCTGCTCCCGCCTTACCGGTCTTTACATCACGGCTGCCAACCGCTAAGGCGATCACTGCCAATATGGCTGGCAAAATACTGACGAGCACGATGGTTTGAAAGGTTTTTTGTTGGAAAGTGGCATCAGTTGACTGTACACGCCAAACCACGAAGGCAGCAATCAATATACCCAGCATTGCCCCCGCGGTGTCAGAGGCGCGATGGAGACCGAAGGCAAGACCACGCTGGTGGGGTTCGACGGTGTCAGCCACAAGGGCGTCGCGTGGAGCGGTACGGATGCCTTTGCCAACCCGGTCAGTCCATCGAATGGCAGCAACACGTTCCCAGGTGTTGGCAAAATAAAAGAAAGGTTTCGAGAGGGCAGAAAGACCATAGCCGAGAACAGCCAGCCATTTACGACTGCCAATTTTATCGGAGAGCCAACCTGAAAAGACTTTCAGGATGCTGGAGGTAGCTTCTGCAATACCTTCAATCAGACCAATAATGTTAGTTTTAACGCCCAAAACATTAGACATAAAGAGCGGCAAAACATTGATGACCATCTCACTGGAGATGTCCATCAGGAAGCTGGTGACGCTCACTGCCCAAACGTTTTGGGGAAGGTTTTTAAATATATTTTTTTTCGGGGTTCCGTTGGATTCAGAGTTTTCGACCTCAGGGTCGACTGGTGCTGGAATTTCGAGTTGATTGGATTCGTTTGTATTTTGCATCTTTCAATCTTACTACTATTTTGGCCACATAAACATATGTGCTGGCCGAATGTATAACGAGTTTGGAAGTTGACATCGGGAGGTGCAAGCCCCTCCTGTACAGATGGGCTTTAATCCATCTGCAGCGACTAATATTGCCTGCTTCTTGAGATACACCTGGTGACACTAAAATCGTTGATATTTGTCGAATAGATTTGACTACCATTATCCCAAAGTGTATACTCTACAATTGCGTGTTTACAAAAATCAGCAGGATTTTAGCGATGAGTATTATTGACAAACCCTACCAACCAATTGAAATCAACAAAATCGCCTCAGGCAGAAAACTGAGCATTTTGTGGCATTTAACAAGCGGTTTCCATTTCCATTATTTAGTTGCCACTGTGTTCACAGGGCTCGCAGCCTTGGCACGCACCTGGATGTACCTTTACCTGGGAGGTTTTGTTGACCGCGTGCTTACCAATGGTGTAGCCGGGAGCAACCTGGTCCTTTCGGCATTGAGTTTTGGTTCATTGATCGTTCTGCAGGCGCTCTCGAGCTTTATGGCGTCCTGGATGGCAAATTTTACTGCCGAAAATTCCACACGCCGTCTGCGTGACATCCTCTTTGATCACATCCAGCGTTTGCCCTACAGCTACCATTCCGAAGCTAAAACTGGCGATCTGTTGGAGCGGGCAACTTCAGACGTAGACACTGTCAGGCGCTTTTTTGCAGACCAGGCAATCGGTATTGGCCGAATCGTAATGATTTTTGTTATCTCTTTCCTGGCGATCACCCGCATCGATCTACACCTGGCACTGATTTCGATCATCATCATTCCGATCGTTTTGGTGGTTTCGATGTTCTTCTTTAGAGCTCTCTCGAAAGCGTATGAAGCTTACCAGGAACAGGGCGCTATCCTTTCCACCGACCTGCAGGAAAACCTGAGCGGTGTACGCGTGGTCAAAGCCTTCGCCCGCCAGCAGTATGAGATTGACAAATTCGATAAAGACAACAATGAAAAGTTTCGCTTGGGTAGAAAGTTCACCTGGATGCACAGCCTGTTTTGGCCTTTAACCGATGTCATCTGTTCAGCTCAAACGGTAGGCAGCAGTTACACCGCTGCATTAATGGTAATCAATGGTGCCATGACCCTGGGTCAGTTTATGACCTTCGTTGGTCTGTTGGGTTGGCTGATCTGGCCTATTCGCAATTTAGGTCGTCTGATCATCGACACCTCTCGCACCTTTGTTTCGTTGGGTCGTATCACCACCATCCTCAAGGCGGATGAAGAAGACATGATCACTGCTACCTTCCAGCCGGAAGACGGCATCAAGGGTGATATCACTTTTGAAGATGTTTGCTTCGCCTACGAAAAAGATCAGGCAGTGCTTGAAAATGTCAGCTTCAGCTGCAAGGCTGGCGAAGTTGTTGCCCTGTTGGGTTCAACCGGATCCGGAAAGACCTCTCTTGTCAACCTTCTGCCCCGTTTCTACGATGTTACTTCAGGACGCATTCTCCTTGACGGCGTGAACCTGAACGAATATTCAAGAGAATTCTTGCGTTCGCAAATCGGCATCGTAGAACAAGAGCCTTTCCTGTTTTCGACCACCATACGCGAGAACATCACCTATGGCGTCCATCGGGAAGTCAGCGAGGAAGAGATCATCGCCGCGGCCAAGGAAGCCGCCATTCATGATGTAATTCTCGAGTTCAAGCATGGATACGACACCCTCGTAGGCGAACGAGGTGTTACGCTTTCTGGCGGGCAAAAACAACGCCTGGCGATTGCGCGCACGCTGTTGATCAACCCGCGCATTCTGATCCTGGATGATTCCACCTCTTCTGTTGATATGGAGACGGAAGTGCAGATCAGGGCAGCGCTTGAAAGCCTGATGGCAAACCGAACAACCTTCATCATCGCTCATCGCATCCAAAGCATCATGAACGCTGATCAGATCCTGGTATTCGACCAGGGCAAAATTGTCCAAAAAGGCGTGCATGAAGAGCTTTTGAACCAACCCGGAATGTATCAGGACATCTATGAGATCCAGGCTCGGATCGACAGTGCCCTGCAAGAGGAAATTGAACGTGTCGACCTATTATGATGAAAACGAATTAGACGACGAAGTCAACCTGCAAAGCGGTGTACTCGGTCGGCTTTTTAAACTGCTAAAACCTTACAAGGTGACAATGATTGCTGCCATTCTGGCGATTGCGATCACTTCATGGCTGGATGCTTATTTTGCGATATTAAATAAACGCATCATCGACGAAGGTATCATTGCCAGAGATATCCCTGCCATGATTGGCTTGTTCCGTAATTATGGGATCATTGTCGTGGGGCAGGTCATTGCCTTTTTCGTGATGATGCTGAGTGTCGGTGTGCAGGGTGAGCGCCTTCGCTATGATTTGCGCAAGCATCTCTTCAACCAACTGCAGAAACTTTCGTTGTCTTACTTTTCCAAGACACCCATTGGCTGGATCATGTCGCGGGTTACCTCCGACACCGAAAAGATGGCTGATCTGCTGACCTGGGGCATCATTGATACGACGTGGGCACTGACCAACATCGGCTTCGCAGTTTATTTCATGCTCCATTTGAACACACAGTTGGCATTGATTGTGATCCTTTCTCTGCCCTTGATGATCATTGTCTCCTTCAAGTTCAGGGTCAAGATTTATTATCACTATCGCAGGTCGCGTAAAGCGAACTCGAAGATGACAGCATCACTAAACGAGAACATCACAGGTGTTCGGGTTGTTAAGGCGCTGTTGCGAGAGGATAAGAACCTGGAAAATTTCAAAGTGCTCTCAACGGATATGTTCCGCGAGAGCTACCGCGCGGGCTTCCTCTCGGCTATCTACCTGCCAACCATCCAGACGATCAGCGCAATTTCGCTCGTTTTAGTGCTTTGGCGTGGTGGGGTAATGGTCGGTAACAGCCTACTCACAGTTGGCACACTGCAGGCTTTTATCTCCTATATTATGTCAATATTGTGGCCAATCCAGGACCTCGCCAGGGTATATGCAGAAATGCAGAATTCTGTCGCTTCTGCAGAACGTGTATTTTCACTGCTCGAAACCAAGCCTGAAGTTCACAATCGTGAGAACCTGGTCCCCGTGGATTCCCTTGTCGGCGATGTGGAGTTCGATCATGTCTCTTTCCATTATGAAGACGACGAGCCGGTCATTCAAGACCTGAGCTTCCATATCCCCCAGGGGCAGAAAGTCGCCCTGGTTGGTACGACTGGTGGCGGAAAGACGACCATTGTTAACTTGCTTGCCAGGTTCTATGAACCAACTTCCGGTACGATCCGTATCGCTGGACATGATTACCTGGAATATTCTTTGGAAGATATTCAATCCCGTATCGGGGTAGTGCTGCAGATCCCCCACCTTTTCTCCGGAAGCATCCGCGAAAACTTGCGCTATGGACGCCTGGATGCGACTGATGAAGAAATCGAAGAAGCCGCAAAATTGGCAGGCGCACACGATTTCATCGTCAAGTTTGAAAAAGGTTACGATTCAGATGTTGGTGAGGGCGGCAACCAGCTTTCTGTTGGTCAAAAACAACTGATCAGTATCGCCAGAGCACTATTGGCAGACCCCGATATCTTCATAATGGATGAAGCTACCAGCTCGGTGGATACACTGACCGAGGTTTTGATCCAAAAAGGAATGCATCAGCTCATGACCGGACGGACGAGTTTCATCATCGCGCATCGTCTTTCGACTATCAAATCTGCCGACCAGATCTTCGTGATCGAAGATGGACAGATTGTGGAAAGAGGCAGCCACCAGAGCCTGATCCGGCAGCGTGGGATCTACTACAACCTTTATACCAAGCAATTCCGCCACGATATGGAAACGAAGTTCGATCCATTCATTGAATCGGGAGCAAAAGCCAACCCGGCTTGATATGAGATTTGCTGTTAATTACTCCACCCCATTGGGAGACCTGATCAGGGAATCTGCTGTCAAAGTCGACTTGCTCAAATGCCCGGAATGGAATGGCATTGTCAATGCAGCCCGACCGATTGGTCGGGTTTATATTCATTATGACATTTCGATCGGTACTGGCAGTATTCAGAGTCTAAATTTTGGTCTGATTGAGCGATTCTTACGCACAACCGACACACCTCACCTAAACATCCATTTGTCCAACCATCCTCATTGTGAAGCGGACAACTCTACGAACCGGAAAATTATGTTACAGCACTGGAAGGAAGATATCGCCAGTCTTCGGGCTGCCTTCCCAGATGTAAAAATTGTCGCCGAAAATCTGCCCTGGCACGAATTTTTACCGCAATTGAAGATGGCAGCGGACCCAGACTTAATCCGTATGGCGATTGAGGAATATGACCTCGGTCTTTTACTTGATCTTTCCCATGCCCAGATCAGCGCCCAGGCGTTGGGGATCGATTATCAGGATTATGTTAGCAGGTTGCCCCTGGACCGTCTCTCGGAATTGCATATTACCGGGATCCGGGATTATGCCGGTTTCCCGACCGACCATTTTGGACTCCAGCCACAGGATTGGCAAGTGGTGAAATGGGCGTCCAGGCAGATTGAATTGCGTGCATGGCAGGAGCCGGAGATAGTCGCTTTTGAATACGGTGGGGTCGGTGATGTTTTTAGCTGGCGCACCGAACATCAAGTTTTGCTTGAACAGGTTCCATTGTTATACGAGATTTTTGGAGAGAATTAGCAAGGTTACAGTGAGCCGCCGGGCTATTTTCCGGCAGCTGAATCTCCATCTGATCATCTCTGTGACAAGCTCTCATTCCTAAGCGATTGGACTAAAGCCCAACTGCAAGGGGGGGCTTGCTCCCTTCGCTTCTCATTTCAATATTTTCGTTTTTTCATAGGGCAATGAAAATTTTCGGTTTTACTTTGTCCTGCTTACAATGGCAATTATGTTGTTATTGATAAGTCCCTTGGTTGCCTCGGGCTTTGATTTTTGCCAATCACAACTCGTACTGCAAAAGACGCTTAGGATAACACTCCTCAACGCCAAAATTCAAAATGACCAAAACCTATACTTTGACCTCGCGTCAATCTGCCCTTGGGGTATAATAATTAATTGGTGTACAAAAGAGAAATGGAAAATATTACGAACTCAGGAAGCGATTCTTACCAGGGCGAAGAAACAGCCCAGCCTCCCAGTGAGGTTGAGCTAGCCATTCTCTGATTCTGATTGCTAATCCGCAGCCAGGGTCAGAGTCTACAAACTGACCCTCGGAATTGCCTTCTCAATAGAATAGGCGAGGTGCGGATGATTTATTTAAGCAAGCTTCTCAATCAAAAAGTTTGGGATGTTTTTGGCCGTGTTATTGGTCAATTGGATGATATTCTGGTTGATAAAACCGAACAAAGCATGCCACCAATTATTGCTATAGTGGTAAAAAGCTCATCCAGGGGAGAAGAGCTGATTGACGCACACAGCATTGTCACGCTATCTCCATCGATCACTCTGAACAGTCGCAGCGATGCACCGCTCATTTATCATCCCAGCGGGCACGAACTCTACCTGAAACAGCGCGTGCTCGACCAGCAAATCGTTGACACCGAAGGCAAACGCCTGGTGCGCGTGAACGATCTGCAATTGGCTCGCAAAGACAACAAATTCTACCTTACCGGCGTTGATGTAGGTGGCTTGGGCTTACTGCGACGCATGGGCATGGACAAATTGCTCAAAGGAACCGCCAGACTTTTTAACAAAAAACCAAAAAGCAACGTGATCCCCTGGGAAGATGTGGCTTCGATCGAGCACGATGACCCTCTGCGTCTCAAAGTCTCTCGCGACCGTTTGGTGCAAATGGAACCTGCTGATATTGCTGCTATTTTAGACGACCTCGATCATCACACCAGTAAAGCTTTCCTGGAAGGATTTACCGATGAGCAACTGGCTGACACGTTGGAAGAAAGCTCGGTTGAGATTCAGCAAGCTGTTCTCTCCCAGCTGGAACCTGAGCGAGCCGCCGATATTTTGGAAGAGATGCAGCCAGACGAGGCAGCCGACATCCTGGCGGATATGGAAGAAGGAAAAAGTGAAGAGCTACTCCACCTCATGGAAGATGAGGATGAGGAAGATGTGCGCACGCTCATGAAGTACCGCGAAGACTCTGCAGGTGGCATCATGACTACTGAGTTTGCCTCAGTGCCCTCCGACTTTACAGTAGAGCAAGCTTTGCATCACCTGCGTACTAACGAAGATGCATTAGAAGACGAATTTATGTTTTACGTCTACATTCTGGATGAGAATAAACATCTCAAAGGAGTACTGACCCTGCGAGACCTGGTCACATCTCCTCTGGAAAAGCCCCTCTCCGCCTGGTTTGATGAACACACGGTTACAGTTTCCCCATTTGATTCCCAGGAAGAAGTTGCCTATCTGGTAGCAAAGTACAACTTGATGGCGGTTCCAGTGATCGACCCAGAGACGAACGAAATGCTCGGAATCGTGACTGTCGATGATGCACTAGATACGGTTTTACCGACAGCCTGGAAAAAGAAATTACCACGCTTTGCAGGTAGATAATATGAAGAAGAAGATCCTACTCCCGATTTGGCTAAAAAAAATCCTGATGATCTTCACTATACTCGGACCTGGCCTGATCACGGCTTCAGCGGACAATGACGCTCCAGGCATCGCTACTTATTCGGTTGCCGGCTCGAAGTATGGTTATAGTTTTATATGGCTGATTTTGGTGATCACAATTGGAGAGGTGGTCGTCCAGGAGATGGCAGCGCGTATGGGCGCGGTCACAGGCAAAGGAGCTGCGGACCTGATCCGTGAGCGTTACGGAGTCAAGATTACAACTTTTGCAATGCTGGCATTGTTTGTAGCTAACCTGGGAACCACCGTTGCTGAGTTCGCAGGCATAGCAGCTGCCGGAGAGCTATTTGGGATCAGCAAGTACATCAGCGTACCAATTGCTGGCATTCTGATGATCATTTTGATCTTAAAAGCCAGATATAAGAATGTCGAAAAAGTTCTGTTATTCCTTACCTTTGCTTCGTTCAGCTATGTGTTTGCTGTTTTCGTTGTGAAACCAGATTGGGCAGCTGTTGGGCAGGCAATTATTCGCCCAACCATCCAACTGGATCAGGACTATATCTTGTCTATGCTGGCTGTGATTGGAACCACGATCACTCCCTGGGGTATTTTCTATCTGCAAGCCTCGATCGCCGACAAAGGCGTTGAAATGAAAGATTATGGCAACACCAAAATCGATGTAAGCTTTGGCGCAGCCTGGGGCAATATCATTTCCGCGTTTATTATTATCGTGACAGCAGCAACTCTTTTTAGCGCTGGCATTGTCGTGGAAGATGCTAAGGATGCCGCCCTAGCCCTGGTACCTTTAGCGGGTAATTGGGCAGGCTTGCTATTTGCGGTTGGTTTGCTGGGAGCATCACTGCTGGCAGTCTCAGTCTTACCTCTTTCAACTACTTATGCAATTTGTGAAGCTTTTGGCTTTGAACGCGGTTTGAACCGCAATATCAAAGAGGCACCGGTGTTTTATGGAGGTTTTGCCCTGATCATGGTGATCAGCCTGGTCGTTGTTCTCATTCCTGGTCTGCCACTCTTCCCAATGATGATCCTTTCTCAGGCGATGAATGCGATCCTTCTGCCTGTAATGTTGATTTTGATTTTAAAATTAGCGAACGACGTCAGGGTAATGGGTCAATATAAAAATAACAAAGTCATCAATGTCTTGGCTTATGGCATCACAGCAATGATCATGGTAGTGACGGTGGTATTACTGCTTGAGCCCTTCCTTAAGGCATAAAGGCAGCTGCCAAAAAACCGATGAAGTTCAGGCGGGCTTTATGCCCGCCTTTTCGTTTCTTAAAATTAATTCGATACTAAACTTGATGATCCGCGCAAATAGCTTACGAGGCTCTCCAAATTCGTGAATTCATTCTTTTGATTCCCCTGCTCCACTTGCCAAACAAGGCCATTTTCACTTGTTTCAATTGCTATACGCAAGCCAGTGCTCTGGTCAACGCTGCTAACAGAATAACCTATGCGCTGCAAGGCGCGTTCAGTCCAAACCCGTACCTCCCCTTCACCCTGAAGGCAAACCTGACTTTCATGGCTCCCTGCCACAGAAAAGTGACCGTTCATCACATCAAAGGTGATCCTCTCCCGGGCGAAAACGCGCTGGAAATCACCGCTCAAAACCAAATCTTCAGGTGCTCCGCTAATGATCTTCCCACCCGGGGACATCAGCCAGAGTCGGTCAGCGCTGCGCATTGCCAGGTCGAGGTCGTGCGTTGAAGTTAAAACAGTCTGGCTATGGTTTTTAGCCAATTCGTGCAGCAGATTCATCACGCTCACTCTTCCTGGCAAATCCAGGTAGGCTGTTGGCTCGTCCAGAACGAGAATGCGCGGCTCCTGGGCTAAGGCACGGGCAATCATCACTTTCTGACGTTCACCATCGCTGAGTTTGTGCACCATACGTTCCTCAAAACCCAGCAAGCCCACCATTTCCAAGGCCTGGTGAACAATCCTCCAGTCATTTTCACTCATGCGGTCAAACAAGCCGGTAAAGGGGAAGCGCCCCATGGCAACCAACTCGCTGACTGTCATTGCACCAACCTGGATCGGACTGGTGAGCACCACGCTGATCTCATTTGCCAATTCTTTGCGAGAATATTGCCTCATATTCTTGCCACCAAGCAATACTTCTCCACCCAGAACAGGGAGCAAACCAGTCAGAGTGCGTAACAGGGTCGATTTGCCTGCACCGTTGGGACCAACAAGGCAGACAAATTCACCCTGATAAAGATCCAGATTCAGCTCGGACCCGACTATCTTGCTGGCAGGTTTACCGTTGCTGTAACCGATTTGGAGGTTTTGTGTGGAAAGCAGTGGAGTTTTCATACGTTGAACGATGTCGACCCCCTCTTGCCTTTCAGCACAATCCAGAGCACAAAGGGAGCCCCGAACAAGGAAGTTACCACGTTGATCGGCAATACAAACTGACTTCCGGGCATCTGAGCCACCAGGTCTGCCGCAACAGCGACGATGGCACCAATCAGGATCACCGCTGGGATAAGCAACTTGTGGTTGGAAGTTTTCAAAAGGTTACGGGCAATATGCGGGACAGCTACGCCGATAAAACCAATCGGTCCGCAAAAGGCTGTGATCGCCCCTGAGAGAATTGAGGCACTGATCAGCACCAAAACGCGCAGGCGGGTGACATTCAAGCCCATAGTCCTGGCATAATCCTCACCCAACAGCAAGGCATTCAATCCTTTGGGCAGGAAGGCAAGGATACCCAGTGCAAACAAAATCACCGGGATAAGTACCATCAGTTGATTCCAGGTCACTCCTGTGAATGAGCCAAACGACCAGATGCTGTAGGCTTTCACCTTTTCAGGCGCGCTGAAATAGATCAGCAGGCTCACCAGCGCGCTGGTGGCATGCCCAAACATGAGTCCCAGGATCAGGAGGGTGGTCGGGTTATTGACGCGTCTGCCAACGAGCAAAATGAGACCCATCACAACCCCAGCGCCCAAAGAAGCTGCTGCAACCAAACCCAGATCGCCGCTAAAGTTAAGTGCAGGAATGAACAAACCACCTGCCAGTCCTGCTCCCATGATTGCAATGGCAACCCCCAGACTGGCGCCAGAGTTGATACCGAGGATGAAGGGATCAGCCAGGGGGTTGCGGAACATGGTTTGCATCTGCAAACCGGAAGCGCTTAATGCCATCCCAGCTAAGATCGCTGTGAGTATTTTTGGCAGGCGATAGTCCTGGACGATAAATACCCAGCTATCCTTGACTCCAGGCTGCCTGAAAAGAACTTTCAGGACATCCTGAAGTGGAATTCGTACTGAACCAAGTGTGAGGTTGAGGGCTACCACCAGCAGCAGCAAAACACCAAAGATAATGAAGATCCCGGTTCTTTTTCTGCCTAGTGTGTTAATGCTGTCTGAGCTCATTCCAACCCTCTTTGAACGTTACTGCAATTGGCGGTAAAAATACAGTTCGTGTCCGCCAGCCAGGTCGGGGTAAAAGATAGTTATCAAATCCATCAGGACCATATCCGGGTTGGCAGTTCCGTCTTCGTAATAATCTGTACCACCCATCTCAGTTATGCGGGCGTTGTTATTGAATACTTTTCCATTCTTGTAGGCAGAAAAATCAGCGTAGCGCGGATCCATGGCAGACAAATCTGCCAGGCTGCCCGCGAAACCAACATTGAGCCAAAAGTCAGCATCTTTGGCGCGCTCCACAACCACTTCAAAATCAACTGGCATGGCACCGCTCCCCTCGAGGTCGTCCCACAGGTATTGTGCTCCGGCATCCTTCAATAAAATTGCAGCATAGCTCTGGCTGCCCGGCATATACCAGGTGCCCTCGTAGGCAGTGTTAACAAGGACAGTCACTTTATCAGTTTGATCAGCCACCAAAGTTTTCGCAGTTTGATAGCGCTCTGCCATCGCATCGAAAATCTGGTCAGCTTCAGATTCTTCGTCATAGAAGGCAGCAACAAACTTGCCCCATTCGGCCCTGCCAAGGGGATCTTGCTCAAGGTAATCAGAATTGATCACTACAGGAAGTCCAGCTTGTTCAAGAACGGGATGAGTATCCCAGTCTGGTGAGCCTGAAGCAGAGGTCATAACAAGCGATGGGTCCAGTTCAATCACCTGCTCCAGGTCGATGGTCGGTCCGCTGCCAACCTGGGCGATCTTGCCCTCATTGACAGATTCACGAACAGAATTGTTGAAAATGTAATCGACGGTGTCAACAGCAAGCAGGCTGTCCAGTTTGTCGATCTGTTCAAGAAAGGACAGGTAAGTAGAGGAAAGCGTGATTATGCTTTCGATCGGCGTGTAGATGACAACAGCATTTTGTTCAGATACTTTTGCTTCAGTACCTTTGGGAACCAGGGCATAGTACAGTGGTTCGGTTGCACCCATCCAGGGCATTGTCACCGTCAGCAACTTATAGCCATCTTTGTATTCCAGCGTAAAGTTTTTGGCGTAGTCAATGGTGACTTCCCGGATTTGATTTTCAACCGGGTAGGCATCTGCTGGTTCTTCTGTCAGTTCTTCTGTTGGATAGAATGTCGCGGGCGATTCGGTCGCTGGCACTTCAGTAGCATGAGTAAGGGTTGGGGTTTCCGATACCGAAGCGGGTGCCTGGCAGGCAGGTAAAAATATGATGATCGTCACTGCCAGAAGGGTCAAGATTTTTTTCATATTCTCCTCGTTTCTAAAAAAAATCAACCCCTTCTGGATTAGAAAGGGTTGAGAATATGATCGTTCTCACCCACCCTCTTAATCCGAGAAGGTTTTTGGGTTTTCCTGAGGTTGGCTTCCTGACTCGTCTTGCGACTTACAGTTGCGGTACAGTGCTGGTCTTTCACCAGCTTCCGCCATTACACCCTAACATCCGGGCATCGGGTTACCCCAGCTTTGTAATTGTGTCATTATCTTAGCATCTGAAATTGGATTAGTCAATAAAATCAGCAGATTGTCGTATTTATTCAAAGCATTGTCTATCAATAGTAGAATTGCATCAATGAAGAAGACCAGTTTATATGCCCTGTCTGAAGCCAAACTCGCCAGGCTGCAGACGCTCCAAGTCGGCAATGATTGTGCGGTGCATGCCATTGTAGCTGCAATTGAAGTGCTGACCGAGGTCAAGCTTGACCCAGCTGAAATTATCGACGAAATCAACCAACTCTGGTGGCGGGGGCGCTTCTTCCGCCTGGCTCCAAATTCTGGGATCACACCTCCGCTTCAAATCAAACTCGTTCATTACCTGGCAAAAAAACACAACCTCCCGATCAAAGCAAAACGCTTACATTTGAGCCCGGAAGTTCTGCTGGCAACTGCTGAAGCAGATAATCTTGCCAGCCTGGTAACGCTTTACTGGTGGTTTGGGCATTCACCGGCAATTTTCTACATGGAAGGGTCTAAAAACTATAATAATGTCGAAGGAGCTGGTGGTCACACCATGCTTTTTGCTTCTTACGACCCGGAACATAAAAGCGGTGAACTACAGACACCCTGGGGGTTTGTCAACTCCTGGGTAAAGGCGGGGACTGGTATTTTTTGGATGGAAGATGCTGCTTTTCGTAAAGCCTGGGGCATGCCAATCCCGCGTTGGGGCAAAAATGCAGCAGTAATAATCTCACTCGAAAGCTGAAATTTATTTTGAAACCTTCTAACTTGCTCGGCAGACTTGCCAAAAAATATTGGAAATTAATCCTTGCTACCACTCTGACGATGCTTGGATTGGTCGGCGCTCAATTGTTGATCCCCTGGATAATTCGTCTATTGATCGACCGTCTGACCACTCAACCCTTAGGTCAGGAAACGCTTGATTTCATCACCCGCATTTCAGCCATCGCCTTGATTGTCTTCGTTGCCCGGGCAGTGATGCAATTTATCCGCTCTTACGCAGCCCACAAAGCCGGCTGGGGTGTGGTTTCAGACGCCCGCCGCCTGGTATATGAGCACATCCAAAAGCTCTCCTTGCGCTTTTACGAAGATAAACAAACCGGCCAATTGATGTCGAGAATCATCAATGACACCGATCTGTTTGAGCGGATGATAGCCCATGCCCTGCCTGACATTATTGTCAACACGATCACCCTCTTGGGCGTTACGGTCATTTTGCTCTCAATGAACGTTCGGCTGACGTTGCTGACCCTCATTCCTATTCCGATCATCATTTTTGCAGTGATCGGTTACAGCAAAATGGTCCGCCCTGCTTTCAAGAAGCGCCAACAGTCTATTGGGGAACTGAATGCCGTGCTTAGCGACACTCTTTCCGGCATCCGGGAAGTGAAATCGTTTGCACGGGAAGAGGATGCACTTGAAAGAGTCGATGACAAAATCCAACTTGTGCTACATAAAAACCTGCGTGCGCTCAAGCTTATGGCAATTTTCAACCCGATTTTCGACTTTGCAGCCGGGATCGGCCAATTGTTGGTGATCTATTTTGGCGCACGAATGGCGATTGGAGGAACCCTCTCGATCGCTGACCTCGTCGCTTTCTTCCTCTACCTGGATAGTTTTTACACGCCAGTGCGCACGCTGGGAAACTCGATGGAGGCCGTCCAGGAATCGTTGGCCGGATTTGAACGCATCGCAGATATTCTGACAGTTTCCCCGGAAATCGCGTCCCCTGAAAATCCGCACATTTTCAACGAACCAGTCCAGGGTAGTATTCGCTTCGAAGATGTCAATTTTCATTACGTTGAAGGCGAAGAAGTGCTTAAGGATGTCAATCTGGACATCCCTGCCGGACATACGATCGCATTGATCGGTCCGACTGGCGTTGGGAAAACTACCCTGGTAAGCTTGATCCCGCGGTTTTATGATGTGGTCGGCGGAAAAGTGACCATCGATGGGGTTGATGTGCGCGACATTGACCTCGACCAATTGCATCAGTCGATCAGCATGGTGCTGCAGGATGTCTATCTCTTCCACGGTACCATCCGTGAAAATATCCTTTTTGGCAAGCCAGGCGCAAGTGAACAAGAATTGATACGGGCTGCTGAGATCGCCAATGCCTCAGAGTTTATCGATCGGATGCCTGATGGATACGACACCTTGATCGGGGAACGTGGAGTTAAGCTCTCAGGTGGTCAAAAGCAGCGCCTTTCAATTGCCCGGGCGGTCTTGAAGAACAGCCCGATCCTGATTCTGGATGAAGCGACTTCGTCCGTGGATACGAAAACTGAAATTCTGATCCAGGAAGCACTTGACAGGCTGATCGAAGGTCGCACGACAATTATCATCGCTCATCGGCTCTCCACGATTCGCAATGCTGATAAGATCGTAGCCTTAGAAGGCAACCGGATCGTCGAAGAAGGCACCCACGCTGAATTGCTGGCACAGCAGGGCTTGTATTACAAACTTTACACTGCCCAACAACAACTAAATTAATCTTCAAATTTCTTGGTTGGTATCAAAGGAAGGCAAAGATGCCTTCCTTTTTTGTGGTTTTTGAGCCAGGCTAACGAGGTGCTTCTCGTTGCCAGATTGATCTATTTCCTGATGAATTATTTGAAAGCCAGAGTTTTGAATGATCTCTAAATTCTTCTCAACACCAAAATGACTCCAAAACATTTCCGATCCAAAAAAGTCTTCAACACCTTCCCATTCTCCTGCCCCCATTGTCACCAGAAGATAGCCTCCGTCTTTTACGCTAGCAAATAACCTGTCAAATAATTGCTGGTGCTCTTCCCTCTTGACATGAAAAATAGCATAGAAAGAGATAACGCAATCAAAAGAATTGTCAGGGAAATCGATCTCTGACATGTCTTGAATATGGTATTCAGCTTGAGAAACATTTTCTTTTGCTAGCCCTATCTGTTCTGAAGACAGATCAATTCCCGTAACTTGAAATCCTTTTTCAACCAGATACTTATCAATCGGGATACCAGCTCCACATCCGATATCCAAAATCTTGGAATTCGGTTCTAATCTATCGATCAAGTCGTCTATGTATTTTTGGTTTTGAAACAAATCTCTATGCTTCAAATAGTTTTGAGCACAGTTATTGTAGCCATGCCTTACCAGTTCTTTATTTTCCATAATCTGACGATATCATATCAAAAACTTAATGAATGTTTAGGATCTCAAGCATACGAAAGTTCTCCCTACTAACCATATCAAGTCAACGGAAAAATGCTTTCAGGGTTTTGCTCGACGACGATCGGTTCGACCTGCCCAGCGCTAAGGTTGGTCAGAACATTGGTGAAAGGTTCCACTTCTTCATCCTTGAAGCGTACGGTCACGGTGACTTCTTCCAAGAAATCTGTACCTAAAACCTGGCCGAAATGCGTTTCCATCAATCTAACCACCTGGTCGTATAAGCGGTAAGGAATCACGATCATCAGGGTAGTCGTAGGCAGGAGCTCTGCATACCGAACTTTTTTGAGGACTTCACGCACAGCATCGCCATAAGCCTTCACCAAGCCCCCCATGCCCAGTTTTGTGCCGCCAAAATAACGCGTCACAACCACGACCACATTCCCCAGCCCACTGCCCTGTAAAACTGCCAAAGCTGGTCTGCCGGCAGTGCCCGAAGGTTCGCCATCATCACTGGAGTGAGTGATGATGCTGTTGCCGTGCCCGATCACAAAGGCAGGCACGTGGTGAGTAGCAGCAGGATGGCGCTTCTTAATCTCAGCAATAAATGCCCGTGCTTCTTCAGCGCTCACTGCAGGCGCGAGGTTGGTAATAAATCGGGAATTGACCACCAGAATTTCGGTTTCTATCGCCTCAAGCGGAATTAGTCGTTGAATTTGCTCCATCTTTGCTCTCTACCGACAATGATAAGCTATAATTTCTGCCCGGTCAGGTAGAATATGGAACTCATTTTTATCCCACTTAGCTTTATTACTTTTATCCTGTTTGGTTACGACAAACTCCAGGCAAAAAATGATGGTTGGCGCGTACCAGAAAAAACCTTGCTGTTGTTGGGCGTCTTCGGCGGCGCGATCGGTGGATTGGTTGGCATGAAAATATTTCACCACAAGACCCGGAAAAACTATTTTTGGATCGTTTATGGAGTGGCAGTCATCCTCCAGATCGCATTTGTATTCTATCGTCGCTACTAAATCTATACAAATTTGCGACGTTCTACACTTGAAAAGAAGCTTAAGATATAATTGTCAGATATTCTTAAAAACCTGAGAGGGATCTGTTATGGTTCAAATTATGAACGTTTCAGAAATTCGTCCTCTCATCACGGACGAATTTGTAGTAGGTCCGTTCAGACCGCGCACCGAATCTATTCAACGCGCCTATGATTGGGGCGAGAAAGTCCATGCCGGGCAGAAACGCCTCTCTGGTGAACCCTATTTCGAAACTCATTGCGTCTGGATTGCCGGGTTCATTGACAACCTGGTAAAAAAGGAATCCTGGACAATTGCAGCCTTGCTTCACGACACTGTGGAAGATCAGGGCGAAACTTTAGAAGAAATCCGGGCACTTTTCCCCGGAGAACTGGGCGAGGAAGTCGCCCATATCATTGATGGCCTGACCAAAATAAGTAACCCACGTGACGGCTCCAGCCGTGAGATGGAGACTTTACGGAAGATCGCCATGTTCCGCGATCCCGCAGTTTTTGTCATCAAACTGGCAGATAAAAGCCACAACCTGATGACCCTCCAATATCAGCCACCCGCCAAGCAATGGGCAAAAGCCAATGAAGCCATTCGGGCTTACGGAAAACTGGCTGGTATTCTCAATTGCTATCGCTGGCGGCGCTGGATCGAAGATATGGCGTTTCCGTATGCTGAAGCAGATTCCTTCCCGATGGTAAAAGCCAAAATCGACGCCGACCCACGCCTGAACATCAACTTCATCCGCTATTACCTTGCCGAGCTAGGAAATATCATGAACACTGAAGGTATCGACGGATCGGTGAGATTCACTGTGAATGGCTACTGGCAATCCTGGGATAAGCTGCAGAGAATGGCGCGCAGCAACCGCACTTCGCTGGACGATTTCTCGGCAGTCAATGACATTGTCAGCTTCCGCATGGTGGTGAAGAGTCAGGATGAGATGGATTGTTACCGCCTCCTGGCAAGGGTCAACAAATATTTCCATAACAATCTGGATCAGGACCGCTTTGATGACTATATCGCCGCCCCTCAAAATGGCTACCAGGCGCTGCAAGTGACCGCCTATCTTCCCGGCACTGGCGCAGTTGAAACTGCCATTGCCACCGAGGAAATGGAGGGCGAAAATACCTGGGGTGTTATTTACGCGATCAATAACAACAAAGATATCAGCCAATATCGACCCGTGCAGATCTTCACCAGTTTTGGCGGCACGCGCTTCCTGGAAGAAGGAAGCACGGTTTTGGATGGCGTTGCAGCGATCCAGGATTTTTATCTTGATAAGATGAACAAAGTGCTGGTGAACGGAGAAGAGCGTCATATTTATGATCCACTGAATCCCGGAGATGTTCTTGAAGTCGTAAGTAGCGGACCGCACAAAAGACCGGAACCAGATTGGCTGAATCACGCCAACCCAACCACGGCACGCTTGCTTCGCAATGTTTTGGCGAGGGTCAACCTGAAACAAGCCAGCGAAAAAGGGCGCAAGAAGCTCCATCCAATCCTGGTCAAGCAAGGTATCCTGGATCTCAATGATGTTGCCATGCTGGAGCCTAATCGACTGGAATCGATGCTGGGTTTGTTAGCTTGTGCGAACCTGGATGACCTCTATTCGGCGGTCGGTGGCGGATCGATCTTTGTCGATGAGGTTGAAAACGCGATGGACCTGACAGGCATCAAGAGTTCAACTCTGCGCTGGACCTCCCTCCAGATTCACGGAAGCAACACGTCCAATCGTCCAGGAGGATTAGCTTATTTTGCCGGGTTGATCTCAGAAGCTGGCGGTAACATTCTCCGTACGGTCAATACGACATCAAAAACCGGTGATTTTGAAGTACGCATGGTCTTGAATGGCTTGGAGCCAGAACAAAAAGACTACATGAAAAAGCTCTTCTCTGAGAGTCGCTTTCCTCTGATGGAAATTGAAATCGCCTGAATCCAGATCCAAAATTCAAAACTGAACACGTGTTAGAATAATCACGATGCATTTAGATAGCAAATTCTAACAATCAAGGATGCTTTCTTCGCCTATGTCTAATTCAATAAGCAGTTTACCTAAGAAGATCAGAAACCTGATCCTCTTATCTATCCTCTTGTTAACTTTTTTTGCGCGACCAGTCAGTGCGGCTCAATTTCAACCTCAGGGGGTGGGGCCTGGAGCAGAAACACCAACTCCGGATTTGAGCAATGCACGTGTCCAGGTTCTCTATTTCTATTCGAATACCTGTAGCCACTGCCTGAAAGTCATCGAAGAAATCGTCAAACCCCTCCAAAATGAGTACCCTGGTCTGGTCGATTTCAGACTGCTTGAACTGGGCGACCGTGTAAATTATGAATCTTTGATGCAAGTCGAAAACCAATTGGAAACCTCGGGAAGTCGTGACCTCCCGGTCGTTGTGGTTGGTGAACGGGTTCTGATTGGTGAAGAAGAAAACACCACAAACCTACGCAACCTGGTTGTAGCAGGACTTGAAGGTGAGCCGATTCCCCTGCCTGACCTCCAGGGGGTTGATTATGGAAAACTTACTACATCCACTCCTCAACCGGTTGAACTGCCTGCTGAAGCCTGCAGTATTGAGAACCCTGAAAATTGCACCAGTGACACGCCCATTTACCTTGCTTATTTCTATCAGACCGGTTGTAAGGAATGTGCCCGGGCAGAAACAGATCTGAATTATTTGATGGATAAATATCCGCAAATCATTGTCGAGGAATTTAACATTTATGATCAAGCAGGCTTGGGCACCTGGATGTCCGAACGGGTTGGCCGGGCTGAAGATATGCACACACCGGCAATTTTCATAGGTGATCAAGCCTGGATAAGCGAAGATGAAATCCGTGTACAAAGTATCGAACCCGTAATTGAAGGACTCCTGGAAACTGGTTCTCCCCGGTTTTGGGGTGAGTACAACCCGGATCAGGGAAGCAAAACTTTGATGGAACGCTTCGAAAAACTGGGTTGGCTGGCTGTGGTTTTGGCTGGCCTGGTAGACGGATTGAACCCTTGTGCCTTTGCCACCATCATCTTTTTTGTGTCCTATCTGACACTCAGCGGACACAAAGGTAAGGAAATTTTACTTACCGGTGCCAGTTTCACACTGGGTGTCTTCCTGGCTTACCTGGCTGTCGGGCTTGGCTTCTATAAAGTGCTGGACGTGATCAAAGAGTATGTGAGTGTCCTGAGTAAAATTGTCTATGCGCTGACCGCCGTGTTCTGCCTGGTTTTGGTTTACATGAGCATTCGCGATTACTTCAAGGCACGTGAGGGCAGACTTGAAGACATGGCAATGAATCTGCCCGAGCCGCTGCGCAAGCGCATCAATTCCACTGTACGTGAAGGGCGTAAATCGAGCAGTTATTACCTCAGCGCATTTGTTGTTGGTTTGGTGGTTTCGCTATTGGAATTAGCCTGTACTGGTCAGATCTACCTGCCGGTGATCATTTCCATGAGCACCTTGCCCGAATTACGCAGCAAAGCAGTTTTCTACCTTGTGGTTTATAACCTGATGTTCATTGTGCCGCTGATCATCGTATTTGTGCTCGCGTTTTATGGCACAACCTCGAAGCAATTCACCGCCTTCCTGAAGAAACACGCCGCTGCTGTGAAGATTGGCATGGCGATCGTTTTCTTATCTCTGGCGATTTGGCTGATCAGCTCACTGCTGTCGTAGTCTAACTCACCCACTTTAGCTATTCATAAGAACCCACTTCGATCAAGAGGGTTCTTTATTTTAAGCAAAGTACGTACACCTCACCCCCATTCGCAATGTTTATGTTCATTATTCCTATCTGAAGGGCTCTAGGGGAGTGAGGTTTCCTTGCGGTAATTCTAGTTTTTCCTTCATAACCCTCCCCTGGAGAGGGTCCGCGAAGCGAGGGTGAGGTAAACAGAAATTTACACTATGAGTTCATTCATCACTTGCGGCGAAATTTATGGACAACCTTCGCAACGGTTGAATGCAATCGGACCATCTTGCTTGATAATTCTCCCGAAAAAGTAGCGGTTTTGACTGCCTGGCGCAATTCATCTGCCGTATTGAAGTCAGGCAGCTGCAAGACTGCCCGCCCGATCTCCGGAATGCTGTGCGCATCGGAGCCAACCATCCACGCCAGGTCATGCTCATTGGCAAAGACACCGGCATTTTCATTGAATTTTTGGTCAAAGCAGCGAGCGTTGAAAGCCTCCACTCCATCCAAAAAAGGCACCAGCTTTTCCAATGTGTCCTCTTTCCAATCTGAACCCCTCCAGGGGTCAAAGGGATGGGCAACATTGATAAATGCGCCTTGATCTCGTAACCTTTTAACGACCTCCAGCGGCGGAAGGTTGTCAGGAATCTCCTCGGTCATGAAATATCCTAATATTTCGCCCTCGCTGGTCAGAATCTCTTCGCTCACCACCACCAGGTCTGGTGCCATTTGGTGTGCTTTGAAAGCGCCAGCCATTCGTCCGTGATCGGTGATCGCAATTTTGCCAATGCCCTTGTTTCGGCAGGTCTGGATGATCTGCTCGAGCTTTACCAGGCTATCGGGGGAATAGTTGGAGTGGCAGTGAAATTCTGCCAGGATCATTTCAATCATTCGCCATAAATTCTGGGTAAACGTTCTGCCAGTCCGCAGACGACTTCATAGTTGATGGTGCCCCAACGTTGCGCGACTTCATCAACACTGATGAATTCTGACCCCTGCTTACCGATCAGCACAACCTCGTCTCCAATTTTTGCATCGGGTACGTCGTCCAATTGCAGCATGCATTGATCCATGCAAACCCTACCCACAATATTGACGCGTTTACCGCCCACCAGCACTTGCTGATTATCCACTCTTCTGAAGCCATCACCATAGCCAATCGGAATCACACCAATGCGTTCTTCTTTTCTGGTGACATAGGTGGAGCCGTAGCTGATCCCCTGCCCGGCTGGGAAATTGCGTACTGAGATGAGCCTGGCTTTCCAGGTCAGGGTGGGTTTGTATTGCGGCGGAAGCGGCTGCGCACTATCCGGCGCCATACCCATGATCAAGTCACCAGGGCGCACGAGGTCATAATACGATGCCGGGAAGTTGAGGATGGCAGCCGAGTTAGCGGCATGCACAATTTCCGGTTTCAGCCCCTGGCTATCCAGTTCGTTGAGAAGGGTGTTGAAGATGCGAATTTGATTCGGAGTGGAATCAGAATTTGGTTCGTCAGCCCTGGCAAAATGAGTGAAAATGCCTTCGACCTGGATGGGTGAGTTCTTTAGTGCCCGTAAAAACGGAGTGACAACTTCCACTGGCATACCCAGACGCCCCATTCCGGTCTCGACCTTGACGTGAGCGCGCAAGTTTCCGCCATGAATACGGACGTATTCGAGGTAGGTTTGTGCCAGTTCGGCATTAAAAAGCGCAACGGTAATGTTGTGTTCTATCGCTTCGGGTATCTTGGAAGCAGGCGTAAAACCCAGCACTAAAATTCGTGTGGAGATACCTGCCCGGCGTAGTGCCAGGGCTTCCTCGATACGGGCGACACCGCACCAGGTAGCTCCGCCAGCCACACATGCCTGGGCTATCGGGCGCATGCCGTGACCGTAGCCGTTTGCTTTGATCACAGCCATGACATCCGTACCAGTCATTTTGATCACTTCAGCAACATTTTGCTTCAGTGCGTTCAAGTCAATTTCAAGCCAGGTTGAGTAAGTATTAATATCCACGATGGTCAAGTATATCACTTACAGAAGGTTGAAATCATAAATAAAAATTGACCGGCTGTAAATTACAGCCGGCCTTATTCACTGGTCTATTCAATGGTCTTGTTTATTGATTTATCTTGTAGGCGATCCTCTCTCGTTATCCTAAAGGGAAGGGAACCAAATGCATTTATAATCTAAAACCCTCCAGGACCACGGCGCTCACTTCTGCCGCCAAAACCTCGCTCACCACCCATTCCATAGCCGTCCATGGAATGCATTTCGTGCATACCAAAACCAAAACTGGCAGGCATAGCATCTAATTGTGCAAGCAGCAGATCAGCCTGAGCCTGGGTAAGCGATCCGGCTTTTACTTCAGCGTTGAGCGCTTCAGTCAGAGCCGTTTTGTAATTGTCTGCAAAAGTATCGGATGCTTGCAGGGCTGCATAAGCTGCTTGCAGGTCAGCTTCTTCCTGGGTGATCGTTCCATCAGCCACCATTTCATCGAGTATTGCCAGTTGAACAGCCTGGTATGCCGAAGCGAGATCGCTTTCGCTGATACCCAAAGCTTCAGCCAGGTAGGTATTTTGATCAAACTCTTTCCTTTGGTCTTGGTCAAGGTAACGGAAAAGGGCTCTGAAACTCATGCCCTCAGTCATAAGGGTTTTTGCTTGTGAATCGGTGATATAACCGGCTTCCAGGGCAGCATCAACAGCTGAATTGAGAGCTTCGTTTTGGGCGTTGTTCAGTTCTTCAACCGTGACGTCAAGGGCAGCAGCCAGATCATCATCTGAAATGCCAGATCTGCCCAGCATCATTTCCTGTGCAAAGGGGGGATTTTCTGTGGAGGCAGAAACATCTTTTGTCAAATGACCGGTCAGCAGTACACCGCCGATCAAAAAGACCATTATTGATAGTGAAATTACTTTTTTCTTGTTCATAGTACCTTCTTTCTAATCCATCATAGGATTGCTTTTAGTGTAGAGGATTTTTTTGGTCAAAGGTTTATAAGTTGTATATTTTTTTGTGCATTAATTCGAAAAAAGAAGATGCCAGCGATTTCGATACGAAGTCGCCAAATCACTTGACATCGGCATCATTTGTCATAAAATAACTTCCATGAACAGCGATTTCGATCTGACTTATTGTGTTTTGAAGAGTGCCAACACTGGCGTTCTTTTTGACATAGGCCGGATTGCGTCTGTTCGCTGATTACAAGCACTAACTCAAATCAACAGAACCACGGGCAATCCAAACCCGTGGTTTTTTATTCACTTTCAACAAAAATAAGAAAGAGCATGGCAATGAATACATCAGAAATTTATCTCCTCGAGAATGCCCCCCAAATTGAAGGGTTGATTTTCCGCCATTTTGAAGGCGAAAGCGACTACCCGAAAATGCTGGCGATCTACGATAAGCTGCATGCAGTCGGGCAACATAACGGTGAAACCACGCTCAAAAGTCTGGAAGCTGAGTTCACCAATCTAAGTAACACGGACCCTCACGATGACATCGTCTTTGTGGAGGTGGATGGGCAGACCATTGCCTTTTGCCAGTTCTATTGGGAACGGCAGATCGCTTCGGGCAAGTATGCTTACGGGATTGTTTTAAGGGTCGACCCTGTCTGGCAAAACAGGGGGATCGAACAAACATTAATCGGCTGGGGTCAATCTCGGGGCCTGCATTATGCTTCTGTTTTACCAGGTGGCGAAAAAGGAAATTTTGTTACCGTTGCCAGGGAAACGGACGAACTACGCTGTGAGATCTTACAGGCTTTGGGATTCGAAATCACGCGTTATTACTATTCCATGAGCCGGGACCTGGAAAATCTGCCAGTCCGCCTCCTACCGAAAGGTATCAGCGTACGCCCTGCCCTGCCTAAAGACTATCGCAAGATTTGGGATGCTTCCAATGTCGCTTTCCAGGACGAATATGGCGCAGCTGAACCTACCGAGGAATGGTATCAAGGTTATCTGGCAAGCCCGAATTTCCAACCCATTCTCTGGCAGGTTGCCTGGGATGGTGACGAAGTGGTCGGGTCGGTGCAAAATTACATTTCTCTCGAAGAAAATGAACTCGAGAACCGAAGACGTGGGTATACAGAAGGCATCTCGGTGCGGCGTGAATGGCGCGGCCGCGGTATTGCTTCCGCCTTGATCTGCCGCTCAATGGCGATGTTCAAAGCGCTCAACATGGACGAAGTAGCCCTCTCTGCCGACACCGAGAACCCTACCGGGGCGATGCGGCTTTACACCGCACTGGGCTACCGCCCATACCTGACGATCCTGGAGTTCTATAAATCAGTATAAATACAGAGAAAAAATGGAAAATCAAAATAATAATCAATACACACTTGCCCCACTGCCCGAATTGGCAGGGTTCACTTTCAAACGCTTTGAGGGTCCCTCAGACTACCCAGCTATGGTCGCGATCATCATGTCGAACATGGATAACCCCAATGTTTCCCCGACTTCGCTGGAAGAGATCAGCGAGAATTATGTCAACATATCCGAAAGTGTTCCAGTTCGTGACATGGTTTTTGCATTCCATGAAGAAACGCCGGTTGGCTATTGCCGCACAACCACAATGTGGGAAGAATCAAGCAATAGTTGGATCTATGGCTGGCTAATGCATATCCACCACGACTGGAAACATCAGGGTATTGAAGAAGCGCTGATTGGTTGGCTGGAAGATCAGGCACTGCTCAATCATCAGACTCTCCGTCCTGACACAGAAGGGATGCATTCTATATTCACACCTGAAGAGGACCAATATCTCCTGGATATCCTTCAAAATCGCAGTTATTCACCCGTTCGCTACTTCGTAAGCATGAAACGCGACCTGGTGGATATCCCTGATCAACCAATCCCTGCAGGAATCGAGGTCAAACCAGCCTATCCCTCCCAATACCACCAGGTTTGGGATGCAAATGTGGAGGCGTTCCAGGACCATTGGGGAGCCACAATTCCGCCAGAATCGGAATACCAGGAGTGGATCTCGAACAAGAACTATTTCCAGCCCTATCTCTGGCAGATTGCCTGGGATGGTGACGAGATTGCCGGAATGGTGCTCAACTTCATCAACCTGACAGAAAACCAGGAACGCGGAAGGCTGCGCGGCTACACCGAAAATATTTGTGTTCGTCGAGCCTGGCGAGGCAAAGGGATTGCCAAAGCGCTGATCTGTCGTTCGATGAAGATGTTCAAGGCCCTGGGTATGGAAGAAGTTGCCCTAGGCGCAGACAGCGAGAACATCAGCGGCGCGACAAAACTATATTATGGTCTGGGTTACCGCAGTTATAACCGCTCTGTTGTAATGAGAAAACCGCTGATAGGATAAGTCGAGGAACTGCAATGTTGCAAGTGAACCGCATGGCTGTAAAGAGTAATTCTGCTAAAAAAGTTAAACAAGAGGTGGCTCGTAAGCCACCTCTTAATCACTAGCGATTGGTATTAATCTGACAGGTCAAACTTCCAAATTCCAGCAATTCTCCCCTGTAATGCTTCGCTCACTAGATCACTGACTCTCGTCATTGCCATCTTATCGTCGGCATAAGAATTACCTTCCTTAATCCTATACCAATTCATTCCCGGATCCTGAAAGCATTCTAATTCGATACCAGGGAAATCGTTCTGCATGAGTTTCGCGATGGTATCTACATTAAGTTCTTCGCAATATTGGCTTTCGTTTGGAATACTATTCACTTCGGTAATTTTCACAATTACGGATTTTTGCAGAAAATCGAGGGGAACATCTTTAAACGTCGCGTGGTCAACTCGGTAAGGAGTTTCTTCAATCATGGATGGCTCACATTCTTTCTCTTGCGTGTCACCGTTCATTGAGATGAAACACGCGCTTCCATCACGATAGTGGAACAAACCTTCGACGAGCTCGAAACCTGGATAATTGTATTCCTGACCATCGATCTCAAGAGATGCCTTGCTGATCTTCCAAGCTCGCCAATCTTTCGGTTGCCAACGCACTTCAATTATCGCGTCGTTTCCTGAAGGTTGAATACTGAGTACTTCCATGGTCATCCCGGAGGAAGATGATATCTTTCCCGAAAAACTTACCAATTCCATTACTTCATCTTGTTTTTCGATCAACTGCAGTTCTGCCGGGATGATCTCGGTTGATTCAGGATTACTTGCATGTTCGCTCGACTCTCCAAGGAATGTGCTCCATAGGAAGACCAGCCCAATTATTGCCATCGCTATGACTGCTATTACAACAAATCGACTTTTTCCTGTTTTATTGCTCATCATTAATCCCTCTCTATCTATTATTAATCCTGAACATTCGAATTATCTATAGGATACTATACTTTTAGATTGCCAATTTTGCACACAATTTTGTAAAAACGAAGCTCTTCGCTCAAAACCCTGTCAGTTTATGAACCCTTGATTTCATCTAATTGAAGTCACCTCCGTACATGTCAAATTGAGGCCACCTACATAAAAAAAATTTCAACGGGTGAGAATCATTGCGATGTATCAAGACAATACAGGTAAAATTGAGGGATGTTTACCATAGGAAGTTATGAACGATAACGAGAATTTAATTAGCAACCAAAAATTCGATAATTTTGACTATAAAATTGTCGCTGAAGATGGCGCAGCCCGTGCCGGAGAATTTACCACCCCTCACGGTGTTCTGCAAACCCCTGTTTTTGCCCCAGTCGGCACGCAAGCGACTGTCAAAGCGATCACACCCGCCCAACTGGAAGAGCTGGGTGCCACGTTAGTACTCTCTAACACTTACCATCTCTTTTTGCGACCCGGTGACGAACTGGTTGCCAAAATGGGCGGCTTGCACGAATTTATGCAGTGGCACAAGCCAATGCTGACCGATTCGGGCGGCTTCCAGGTTTTTTCCCTTGCCAACATGCGCAAAGTGGATGAGGATGGCGTGACTTTCAAATCGCACATCGACGGCTCGATGAAACGTTTGACCCCCGAGAGTTCGATCGCCATCCAGGAAAACCTGGGGGCGGATATTATTATGGCTTTCGATGAATGCTCTGACCCCAACAATCGCGAATATGTCGAAAAAGCCATGGAACGCACCCATCGCTGGGCGCAGCGCTGCCTGGATGCAAAAAAAAGCAATGACCAGGCACTTTTCGGTATCGTGCAGGGCGGGATTTTTGAAGACCTGCGCGAACGATCGGCCCAAACTATCAACTCGATGGGCTTTCCCGGTCACGCTATCGGTGGGCTTTCTGTCGGTGAGACAAAAACCGAGATGTATCACACCATTGAAGTCTGCAACCAGATTCTTACGCCGGAAAAACCGCGTTACCTGATGGGCGTGGGCACACCGGAAGACCTGATCGAGGGGGTCTTGAGGGGAATTGACATCTTCGATTGCGTTCTTCCCACCCGCCTGGCGCGCCACAACAGCGCTATGACCATGTCTGGCCGGCTCAATCTGATGAACGCCGCTTTCGCGGAGGACTCAAGACCGATCGATGAAGAATGCACCTGTTACACCTGCCGCACCTTCACCCGCGCCTACCTGAGACATCTGATCGTCGCCAAGGAAATGCTGGCCGCCACACTGCTTTCAATCCACAATTTGCACACACTGACCCAACTTGCGTGTGATCTGCGCCAGGCAATCAGCGAAGGTCGCCTGCAGACTTTTGCAGACCAAGCCATGTCCAGACTGAACATTCCCCGAACTCCTGAAAGGTAAACATGAATTTCATCCAGGCAATTATCTTAGGTATCGTCCAAGGCTTGACCGAATTTCTGCCCATTTCTTCCTCAGCCCATCTTGTAATCGTCCCTTACCTTTTTAACTGGACGCTCGACCCGGCAAAAGCCTTTGTTTTTAATGTTTTGATCCAACTCGGTACTCTGGTGGCTGTGATCATCTATTTCTGGGACGACCTGGTGTCAATTCTCAGATCGGTAATCGAGGGTATAAAAACAAAGACACCCCTGGCAGAAGCCAAAAGTCGACTGGGTTGGTGGATAGGTTTGGGCACGATCCCTGCCGGCCTTGCAGGTCTGCTGCTAAAAGATCGGGTGGAAGAAGCCTTCAACAGCCCGGTGGTCACGGCAATTTTGCTCTTGGGCACAGCAGCTTTGCTCGTAATCGCAGAATTCTTAGCCAAAAAAGAAAAAGGGCTTGAAAAATTGACCTGGCAGGACTCACTGATCGTTGGTGTTTTCCAGGCACTGGCGATCTTCCCGGGGATCTCCCGTTCAGGCGCAACCATTTCTGGCGGAATGATTAAGGGCTATACCCGGGAAGCAGCCGCCCGGTTCTCATTTCTGCTCTCGATCCCGATCATGTTGGCAGCCGGTTTGCTTTCGGTTATTGACCTGGTGAGGGCGGAATTCTTCCTTGACTTTTTACCGACCCTGATCGTTGGGTTCGTGGTCGCTGGAGTGATCGGCTACCTCTCGATCCGCTGGTTATTGAACTACGTCAAGAAAAATAGCTTTTATGGCTTTGCGATTTATTGCGTAGTGATCTCTGCTGTGACGCTGGTGGTATCTATTTGGAGGTAGACCGGGAGACCATGGCAGGTCTCTCCTAAATCGTATACGTTTAAACTGGGTTCTTCGCCAGGTAAACACCTGTCTGTTTTCGGATGGATATCCCACCGTAATGGTCGATCCGACGTTGAAAGAAAGCAGTCATTTCCGGTTTGCCATCATCGCCCAGTTGTTCTTTCACCAACGGGGTCGAATAGGCATAGTTGGTTAGTAACTGCGCGTTCGTTACCCACAAGTCGCTTGAATACAAATGAAGTTCAATGGTAGTAAAGAACTCCCTGAGCTGTTTTTCACCATTTAAAAGGTTGAAATTACTGGACATGGCATGTCCTTTATCCAGCTTGCGTGAAAATTTTTCAAGCAAAACATCCAGATCGACCATGTGTTCCGGCCCGTTTGTAGCGGCCATAAACCTGCCATCCTGATCGAGCAACTTAGCAACCTGCTGGAGCACCTGGGCAACATCTGGCACGTGATAGAGCATATGGTTGGCGATGACCAGGTCGAAAGCAGATGGTAAAAAGGCGACATTCATGCTATCCATGCAAACAAATTGAAAGCGTCTGTCCCATGCCAGGCAGTTAGCTGCCTCATTTACCATGCCATGTGAAATATCCGTGAGTATGATGCGATTGTTTTCGCCCAACCGATTCAGCACAGACCGCCATAGAGAGGCTGGTCCGCAGCCCAGTTCCAGCACCCGGGTATTAGGCTTAAGGGCTGCTAATTCAAGCACAAAATCGTTCCATGCTTGTTGTCCCGTACTGAATTTCTGGTGGATCAGAATGCGGGATGACAAATTGCCTGAGTCGCGATATTGCTTGGTGCTGAGGTAATAAGGGTTGTTGCGGTAACCTGTAGGATCAAACATCATAACCTTTTCATATAATTATACCTTCCGCATTATCATGGAAGAAAGACTGCACAAAATCTGCTAATTTTGTAGATATCCCTGCAGTTTTTACCAAGTAATAGGGATTAAAAATTGGATACCTTGACGGGAAGTTCAGGAAGTGATACATTAAATCGCCTTGATTTGAGGTAGTTTGATTTTTACAGAAAGTAGAGCACGAAATGTCAGAAAGAACAAAAGGAACCATCAAATGGTTCAGCGCACCAAAAGGGTTCGGTTTTATCGGTATGGAAAATGGTGAGGATGTCTTCGTCCATTTTTCGGCCATCCAGATGGAAGGCTACAAACGCCTGAAAGAAGGACAGCATGTTGAATTCACCATCGAGGATGGTCCACGCGGAAAGCAAGCTGCCAACGTCGTGGTCGTAGAAGAATAGGGGAATTCCTATTATAAGTAAAAAGCCAGCTCAAGAGCTGGCTTTTTTTATTCGATTTTCCCAGGAGATCGTGGAAAGTTCGTAGGTGCGGGTTGCCATGCCCGCCCGGGTCACAGGTCAGCTATCGAGCGGGACCTTAGTAGGTCTCCCCGACACCTCTGGATATGCCGGTACTAAATCTTCCGAATTGCCTCTGCCACTTGGTCGAGACCCTGATTTAAGACTGTCCTTGTGCAGCCAAAGTTGAGCCTCAAAAAGCCTTCGCCAGCTTTGCCAAAGGTACAACCATTATTGAGACAGATTTTTGCGTGTTTCATAAAGTATTCCTGTAAATCACCTTCGATTCCCAATTTCCGGCAATCCAGCCATGCCAAAAATGTTCCTTGAGGTTTGCTCCAGGTAACGCCAGGCAGTCTGCCTGTTTCGATTGCTTCTCCTATCAAATCGCGGTTGCCCTGCAAATATGCAAGTTGCTCCCGCAGCCATTCATCACCGTGTTCATAAGCTGCCTTGGCAGCAACCAAAGAGAGCACACCGGGGCTGCTGATGAGGTAAGCCATGTAGTCTTGAACTGACTTTCGCAATTCTTCGTCCTGGATGACTGCGACTGAGGCATGCAAACCGGCGATGTTATAGGTTTTGCTAGGAGCCATAAATGTGGCAACTTGCTTTGAAATTTCCGGGTCCAGGGAAGCGATCGGGATATGTTTGTTATTGTCGTAGATGATGTCGCAATGAATTTCGTCGGAACAAATAATCACGTTGTGGCGCAGGCAGATCTCGGCTAATTTGAGTAATTCTTCTTTGTTGTAAACCCTGCCTGTTGGATTTTGAGGGTTGCAGAGAATGTAAATCTTGACTTTATTGTCGATAATTTGACGCTCAAACAGATCGAAATCGATTCGGTAAATCCCCTGTTCGTCGAGGTACATCGGGTTTTGAATCCCGATCAGCCCGGAAGCTTTTGGTGATTCGATAAATGGCGGGTAGGCAGGCGTTTGAAAAATAACAGCATCGCCTTTCTGGCACAGTGCCCGCAGCACAAGAGTGAACCCGGTCACAATCCCGGGAACGTAGCCAATCTGATCAGGGCTGACCTGCCAGTTGTAAAGCCGTCTGAATCGATCGATCACCACCTGATCGAGTCCTTCAGGTGGTAAACCATAGCCAAAAATGCCATGATCTACACGCTTATGCAAGGCTTCCATCACTGCCGGTGGGCAACGAAAATCGGTGTCAGCCACCCATAGAGGCAGAACATCTTCAGGATAACAGTTCCATTTTAAGCTTTCGGTACATTTGCGATCGATAAATAAGTCAAAGTCCATTTTCTCTCCTTCACAAGTACGGCAATTCTAACTCCGCAGGGGCTATTTGAGCGAAAATTGACCGTTTTGGTAACAGATAAAGAAATCCTCCTCATACACAAGGACTTACATCGACCTCAAATAAGAATCGAAGGTATACCTCCCCTACCGCAAAAACTACGCTGTGAAGTTCGGGGTTTGGTATACTCAATCTACTAATGAAAACCAAAAGGTGGACTGCTTATCTGCAACTGCTCGGCTTCCCGGATGGCCTGCCTTTTGTGCTTTTTTGCAGTTTGCTGGGCAGTCTGGTATCAGATTCACCTCCTTTTCTTTCAATAGCTTTGAGCCTTGCTGCCAACCTGGCTGTTTTCTGTTTTGCCCAAATTTATAAGCATATCTGCAACGCTCCTGGAGACACCTTTTCTCCATCTGCTTTTGACCCAAATCCGATATCCCAGGGCACAGTGAGTTTGCACTCAGCCAGAATAGGTCTTTACCTGGTTTTAATTCTTTCGCTTATCAGTGCATTTATGCTGAGCCGGATGAACATCGTACTGGTATCCAGCGCAATCGTGCTCACACTGGCCCTTTTTAACCCCAACATTCGCCTTTCTGACCGTCCGATGCTTGGCTTTACCCAGCGGCATTTTCTTTACAGTGCCATTTTCTTCCTGGGCAGCGTTTTCGCCAACCCAGCACGAACAAACCTGGTTGAGGTTCTTTTCCCGTTGTTGTTTATGATCAGTTTTTACCTCCTGTATCGGGTTGAAGAAATTCGGGCAGAGAACAGTCAACAACAAACAATTTCCTTTTGGCGTATCATGTTTGCCACAGCCATTCTTGTCTTTGGTTTGGTCACCTTTTTCCTGTTGAGACCTTTACCATTCTGGGTGATTGGCCTGTGGGTATTCCTGGTGGCTATTCAATTAACGGTCAAACATTCTTTCCAGCCCGATCCTGCCCCGAATCAGCCTCTGCACTTGCTTAAGATATTTGAAGTCTCGGGTGTGGTTTCTTTTCTGATATATTTAATTTCCGTTTTTTTCAACACCTATTAGAGTTAGCGAGAACTTATGAGCCTGCCCAAAAACATCATCCTGACCACCTCACCTGATTGGAAAGATTACCAGCTGTTGGATAGCGGCGACGGTAAAACGCTGGAACGTTTTGGCAATATCTTGCTGGTCCGTCCCCGTCCGCAGGCTATCTGGCCAACAAGCTTGCCTTCCAGCGAATGGAAGAAAGCCAATGCGGTTTTGGTCGAGGAGAAGCAGGAGTATGGCGGCAAGTGGACGATCCTGAACTCCATGGACAAATCATGGACGATCAGCTATAAAGACTTAAAATTTCAGCTGCAGCTGTCATCATCGCGGCATGTAGGCGTTTTCCCCGAGCAGGCAACCCACTGGGACTGGCTGAGAACTCAGATCGAAGCCAGTAAAAAGCCATTTCGAATGCTGAATTTATTTGGTTATTCCGGCGCAGCCACCCTGGCTGGTGCTGCTGCCGGTGCAGAAGTGACGCATGTTGATTCATCCAAACATGCCATTACCTGGGCGAATCAGAATGTCAAGCTCTCAAAACTACAAGACAAACCCATTCGCTGGATCGCTGAAGATGCTCTCAAATTCGTCAAACGCGAAGCCCGACGAGGAAGCACCTACCAGGGGATCGTTATGGATCCACCCAAATTTGGGCGGGGCTCCAGCGGCGAAGTTTGGGATTTCTTCAAACGCATCCCTGAATTGATCGAAGCCACCAAGGGCATTTTAGCTAAGGATGCAAGATTTGTGATCATGACCGCTTACGCCATTACTGCCTCTGCGGTGGTGACCCACCAGGCTGTTGAGCAAATTGTTGGAAAGAAAGGTAACCTGGAAAGCGGCGAATTGGTGACTATCGAAGAAAGCGCCGGGCATGCACTGTCACACGCCATTTACACACGCTGGTCAGCTTAAGTGAATTAATCGTTGCTTTTTGAGACCTGGACGCGCTCTATGCGATGCCCGTCCATTTCAAGGACTTTGAATGTAAAACCATTCCACTCAAAACCCTGACCGACCTTTGGAATAACTCCCATCTGGTTCATGATAAAACCGCTGAGAGTTTGGTAACCTGCCTTATATTCCTCTGGCAACATTTCAACATTCAGTTTTTCTTTCACTACATCAATCGGCAGCAGTCCATCCATTAGCAATGAGCCATCTTTTTGTTCTTCGATTTCGACTTCTGTATCAAATTCATCCTGCGGGATGTCCCCAACAATCGATTCGAGCACATCGTAAAGTGTAACCATGCCCTCGACGCCGCCATACTCATCCATGACAATCGCCTGGTGAATACCAGTTGCCTGAAATTGTTCAAAAGCCTTGACCGCTTTCATGTTACCTGGGAAGAACATCGGCTCCTTGGCGTAATCACGGATATCGAAATCTTCTGCAAAAAGATCTACACCCATCAGATCTTTGGCGCTCACGATACCGATGATGCGGTCCAGGTCACCATCCGAAACGGGTAAGCGTGAGTAAGGGCTTTCGAGCATCTCCCTTACCATTACCTCCCGCCCATCATTCAGGTCCAGCCAGTCCAGTTCAGTATGAGGTGTCATGATGGCATCCACCCTGCGTTCGCTAAATCGGAACACGCCATCAACCATGACTTCCTCAGCTTCGTCGAAAACACCAGTCTGGCGGCCTTCCTGGATGTAGCCTTTCAGTTCTTCTTCAGTGATGTAGGGCTCTTTCGTGACATCAATGTTAAAGACTTTAATACCAAGGTTGGTTGATGCACTCAAGAGTCGAATAAGCGGAGTTAATGCGATTGTCAGTACGTTAATTGCAGGTGATAGTTGGGTGACCACATCTTCCGATTTACTCACGGCAATACGCTTTGGGATCAGCTCCCCAAGTACGATGGAAAAGTAAGTGATTACCACCACCACTAATACAAAGGCCAAAGTGTCCGCAATAGGAGCAAGAAAACTGACCTGCTTCAAGACACCAGCCAAAGGCTCAGCCAGCATGGCGCCGCCAATGCCACCCGCCAGGGTATCGATAAGTGTGATCATGATCTGCACAGCAGAAAGGTATTCCTGGTTGGGGTCGTTTTGGAGCTTGAGCGCAACAGCAGCGCCGTGTTGCCCATCTTCAATCCGCTGATGCAAACGAGTGCGGCGAGCAGACACCATGGCAATTTCGTACATGGCGAAAATCGCATTGAAAAAGAAAAGTACAAAGATGAGGATTATGTTTACGTAAACTGGCATTTCAAGAGTAAGTGTTTGAGTAGAGATACGATGAATTGTACCAGAGGAAACAACAGGTTAGTCTCCTTGGTATGAGGAGTATGTAAACGACCTGCCAGGCAGGCTTGCCGTCCTTATCTCTCAATCTTTGACTCTTCTGGAAGAATGCGAGTCACCTCTACACGGTCAACACGCAGCCCATCAATATCGGTCACATGGAAAGAAAAATCATCTATGTCAAAGGAATCACCGATCTTTGGAATACTGCCCAATTCGTACATCACCAGCCCGCTCAAGGTGTTATAGCCAGCTTTTTCTTCTTCTGGCAAGTTTTCGATGTGAAGAAGCTCTTTCAATTCATCAATCGGCAGCATACCATCAAGCGACCAGGATTCCTCACCCATCTCGACAACTTCAATATCGGTATCCGTTTCATCCACAGGGATATCGCCTACGATCGATTCCAGTACATCGAACAGTGTCACCATGCCGATCACACTTCCATACTCATCAATTACCAGGGCATCATGCACGCCAGTGTCCCGAAATTGTTCAAAGGCATTCAACGCCGAGGAATTTTCAGGTATCACGTTCGTATCATGGGCAAGCAACTGGAAGTCAACATCCTCTGAATACAGGTCCAGCCCAACCAGGTCTTTGGTGTCGATCATTCCTACAAACTCGTCGAGGTTGTCTTTAGCCAATGGCAGCCTGGAAAACTTACTTTGACGGATGGTCTGTACAATCATTTCCCGGGGATCATCCAGGTCAATCCAATCGATGTCGCCGCGGGGGGTCATCAGGGCATCCACCCGCCGTTCAGTAAAGCGGAAAACGCCTTCCACATAATCCTGCTCAGCCTGGTTAAACACGCCTGTGGAGCGTCCTTCAGCGATCATGAGCCTGATCTCCTCTTCTGATACCGTAGGTTCATTACTGGGCTTGATACCAAGAATTTTGATACCTAATTCTGTGGACCAATCCAGTAGTTTGATTAATGGATTGCTCAGGTTGGAGACCACGCTCATAAAACCTGACAAACTCCGGGCAACTCCTTCGGGATCATTTAGAGCGATACGCTTGGGTATCAATTCACCGATCACGATCGAGAAAAAGGTAATAAACAGGACCACGATTGTCAGGGAAAGAGCGTCTGCAAGCCCCGCATTCATCCCCTGTCTCACCAGCCAGTTGCTCATATTCATGGCTATATTGGCACCACCGAATGCACCGGAGAGGATGCTGATCAGGGAGATACCTATTTGGACGGTTGAGAGGAATTTATTAGGTTTTTCCAGGAGTTCGAGCGCTTTGGCAGCCTTAATATCACCCTCAGCCTTCGCTTGTTCAAGCTTTGGTTTTTTTGACGAAACCATCGCCAGTTCGAACATCGAAAACATGCCGTTCAACAGGATCAATAAAAAAATAACCAAAATCTCGATCACAATACTCATTTGAATCCTAACAGGTCACCAAATCATCGTCCATAAAAGTTGTGCGGTTATGGTAAACCCAAATTGCTCTATCATCTACAAAATCGATGCGGCTGATGGCACAATTACAAAGAGAGAACCAGGTGGGTAAATTGCGGTTGTCGGGTTCGTCAGTGCGGATATTGAAAATTAGCCGAATCAACGAATTGAAGAAACCCCCATGAGTCACTATGGCTACACGGTCATTTGATGGAAGATGGCGTTCTCTTAAGAGGTCCAAAACTGCGTGAGCCCTGATCAAAGGAGAATCAATTGGCTCCATGCCCCCCTGCCACCAACCTCGCTCTTCAATTGGTTGATGCAGGCGCAAGGCAGGGAAATGCTCTCGCAGATAGGCTGGTGTAACACCATGCTCAATACTGATGGAGGAATTGCCATTCTCTTCTGTCTCCAGGTAAATGCCCCCAATCTCGTGCACTTCCGGCAGACCATAGAGGGGAATACCAAGCGCATCAGAAAGGATCGTTCCGGTTTGGATTGCCCTGGTCATCAAGCTTGAATAAAGGTGCGTAATGTGAACGCGATGGCGATATTCTCCAACATTTGGCTGTACAGAAAATGGCTGGGAAGCAATAAAAGAGCCTAATGTCTGAGCTTGCTTTACACCCAGATCAGTGAGATGTGGGTCGGAACTGCGGATGTAACCGTTTGTGTCTTTTTGATCCCAACTGACATTGTTGGTTGATTGTGCGTGGCGAATTAAATATAGCTGCATGCGTCCTCCGTAGAAGATTATACACGCTGGAGGGTGGTTTTTTTCTCATTGAACATCTTCGGTTGTTCTTCTTCCCGGTCTGCGAGATACAAAAACACATCTCTTCGGTCCATCCGACAAATAATAGACATTACTCCTACAAAAATACCTTGCACGGAATGATATAATCTTTTACCGAATTTATTGGGAAACGAAAATGCTATGTTAGATAAACTTGAATCAATTCTTGAACATTTCGACGATCTTGAAAAACGCCTGGCAGAGGTTGGGCAGGATTATCAGCTTGCGGCTGAACTCTCAAAAGAACGCTCTGACCTGGAGCCTATCGTTACGCTTGCCCGGGAATACAAAGAAAACCTGGCAAAAACTGAAGAGACCCGGCAACTGATTGAAGCCTCTGAAGGCGAAATGCTCGACTTGGCGAAGATGGAGCTGGAAGAGCTGCATGCTCGCAAGGAAGAGCTGGAAGATTTGCTCAAATCAAAATTAGTGCCCAAAGACCCGCGTGATGAACGAAGCGTCATTGTTGAGATCCGGGCTGGCACCGGCGGCGATGAGGCTGGTTTGTTCGTGGCAGATCTGCTGCGAATGTACCTGAAATATGCTGACCTTCATCACTATAAGACTGAGATCATCTCAGCGAACGAAACTGGTATCGGTGGTTACAAAGAAGTCACTTTGGGCATCAAGGGCAAGGGTGCCTATTCCCGTTTCAAGTTCGAATCCGGCGTCCACCGCGTTCAGCGCGTGCCTGAAACTGAATCGCAAGGGCGTATTCATACTTCGACCGTCACCGTTGCCGTTTTGGCGGAAGTCGACGACTTTGAGATCGAAATCCCTGAGTCTGACATTGAAATTGATGTCTTCAAATCGGCAGGCGCTGGCGGACAGAACGTACAGAAAAACATGACCGCTGTACGTATTCATCACAAACCAACTGGCATCATAGTCGCCTGCCAGGACGAACGCTCCCAACTGCAAAACAAGCTCCGGGCGATGAGTGTGCTCAAAGCGCGTCTGTATGAAATGGAAATGGAAAAACGCCAGAATGAATTGGACGCCACCCGCCGCTCTCAGATCGGTACAGGCGAACGCTCAGAGAAGATCCGCACCTACAATTACCCCCAGTCACGGGTTACGGATCACCGCATCAATGTCTCGTCTTATAACCTGGCTGGTGTGATGGACGGCTACGAGCTGGACACCTTCATTGAAGAACTGCAAAACGCTGAGGAAGCTGAGCGATTGGCAAACTTTGAGAGCAATGGAAAATGAGCTGGCTCCTGAGCGCAGCATTTGCACTCAGTTGAAAGAGATCAAACAACCCCATCAGATCGCGCTGGTTTTACTCTCGTATGTGTTAAAGCGACCGAAAACCTGGCTGCTTGCACATCCGGAATTGCATCTGACCGACTCCCAGGCACTTGAACTGGATTCGCTCATCAATCGCCTCGAAAATGGTGAGCCGCTGCCTTACCTGGTCGGCAAACAGGATTTTTTTGGGCTCGAATTCGAGGTGAATCAAATGGTCCTGATCCCCAGACCTGAGACGGAAATGATGGTCGATGTAGCCCTGGGCTGGCTCAAAGCTCACCCTTCAGCAAGAAAAGGCATTGATGTCGGCACGGGTTCAGGGATCATCGCTGTTTCATTGGTCAACAATTGCCCCGATCTGCATCTGCTGGCAACCGATATCTCCCAGGAAGCGCTTGAAGTTGCCAACCACAATGCTGAAAAACATAACAGTGCCGACCGGATTTGTTTTGCATGCGTTGACCTCCTGCCGGAAACGACTGAAAATGTGGATTTGATCTGTGCTAATCTGCCTTACATTCCAACCTCAAAGCTTTCTGAAGTGAACAGCCTGGGCTGGGAACCTACACTTGCATTGGATGGCGGAGAAAGCGGATTGAATTTGATCGACCAGTTGCTTGGCAGATCCACAACGATTATGAACACACCAGGGCTTTTATTGCTCGAGACCGAGGAAACTCTCGGAAAGCAAACCGTTGAATTGGCGCGCCGGTACTTCCCGACCGCTGAAATCACCCTCTACCAGGACCTAGCCCACCGTGACCGACTGGTCACAATAGAGATGAAATGATTCAAACCAAAATTTTTTCCGTCGATGACCCAAACACAATTCCCTCAGCGATGACTGCTTTGTCAGCAAATGAGCTGATCGTATTTCCGACCGAGACGCTTTACGGCCTGGCGAGCCAGATCAATGAGATCAGCCTGCAAAAAATCTACACCGCCAAACAGCGCCCTGAAGAGAAAGCCATTCCGGTTCTCCTCGGAAATCTTGAGCAACTCAACGAGCTTGTATCAGAGATCAAGCCTGAAGTTTTAGCCTTAATGAATGCTTTTTGGCCTGGTCCCCTCACGCTGGTGATGCCCAAAAAAAATGGGTTACCTAAATCTCTCACGCCTTACCCCGGATTGGCCGTACGCATGCCTGACCACCCCTTTGCATTGAACTTGCTTCAACAAACCGGACCACTGGCAGTGACCAGTGCCAATATCTCCGGAGGGCAAAACCCATCCACAGTAGAAGAAGTCTATGCGCAACTGAATGAGCATGTTTCACTGATCATTGATGCCGGCGTTAATCCTGGCGGCAAAGCATCCACCATTGTTGATTGCCAGGGTAAATTGCCTGTGCTTTTGCGTGAAGGTCCGATTCCCTTTGAGAAAATCTTAGAGGTTTGGAAACGAGCATAGTCGATAAAAGCGATTACGTATCCTTCTCCTTGGAGAAGAGGGACCGCTGGCGGTGGATGAGGTGACAGTTTATTCTCAAAAGATGACGAAACAGCTGATGCTCAATCGAAATCCAGGCTTACAGACACCCCCTTTCGCAGGATTTTGCTTCTCACAAGAAGAATGACAAAAAAAAGGAACTGGTAATCATCCAGTTCCTTTTTATGTCCATTAAGATTTGTTATTACTCTTTGATCTCAGCCTCATCCTTGACTTCGACTTCTGCATCCACTTTCTTTGACCGGCGTTTGGCATTCGATTTGCGGATGGCGCGAACGAGGAAGTAAATTCCAACACCCAGCGGGATCAGGAAGGGCAGACAACTGATACCGAAGCGGATCAGGAAGTCGACCAGATCCTGGAATGTTCGCACTAGGCGCTCCAGGGATTCCTTTACCACACCCTGCGGTTTCCAACCACCGATCTCGATCGGTTGAAGCGAAGCCTCAGCCACAAAATCAACTGACAGTGAAGAAAGATCCGAAGATTCCTGCAGAAATTTGATGTGACCTTCCAGTACTTCGATTTGGCTGCGAATATCTGTAAGTTCCCGGAAAACACTCATTGTCGCTTCCAGATCGGATGTGTTTTCCATCAGAACCACCAATTGTTCTTCGGCTGCTTTCAGGTTGCGTAAGCGGCTGTTTGAATCGACAAAATCAGAAGTGACATCCTGCCCGGAAAGGCTCTCAGAGAGAATGCCTTCTTTGCCAGTAGCAGACATTTGCCGGACTGTCTCCATTGCCTGCTCCAGTTTATCTGCTGGAACGCGAATGGTTACAGATGTATGGGCGTAGGAAACATTATTATATGATGTCTCGGTGTAGCGATTTGAACTGACCACGTATCCGCCCAGTTGTTTTGCCAGGTCGGAAGTGGCTTGCATTGCCTGAACAGTATCAGCAACCGAGACTTGCATGGTTGCCGTCTGGATCACCATTCGCTCCTGCACATCTCCTTTTACCTCAGACGGAGCAGCTGGTGCTTCTTCCATCTCAGGGGGCATGGCACCCATTTCGTTTTCGTAACCTATTGCAGGTACAACTGAATCCTGGCTCGTTTTTGCTGGCGCACAAGCACCAAGGGCGAGCAACAAAACAATCCCGATCAAAAATAGTTTCTTCTTCATTTTTCTCCAATCACAAGTTGTATTTCTGCAATTAAGACGCAAGCTAATGAGAAAAGTTCCGCTTACGAAAAGGAAATTTTTATGTCCCGATCAACAAACGTGTGGCTTGCCTTTTTGGTATACCGGATTGAAGGATTCGTTTAACAACGGACTCGATGTCATAATTGACGCGCTTGAATAGAAACGTACCTTCTTCATCATCCCAGATCACGAAAGCAGCGCGTGGGTCGAAATTGCGGGGTTGCCCAACCGAGCCTGGATTCAAAATAAAGCGCCCATCAGGCTTCCAGCGATCGCCAGTATCAGGCAGCAAAATTTTGACCTCGTCGTTATCATCCAATACGAAAATGCATGGAACATGGCTGTGACCCACCAGGCAGCCCTGGGTTGAAAAATTGCTGAAATTGGCTTTTGCGATTCCTGCAGTGAGAATGTATTCCCATATCGGATTGCGAGGACTTCCGTGTGCCAGGGTCAGTTCTTCAATTTCGAGTTTAAGCCGGAGCAACTCCAAAAAATCGCGGCTCTCCTGGTTGATCATGCCAGATTGAACCCGGATAGCCGCCGCCGCTTCAAAATTGAAGCGTTCAATCGAGATGAAATCCATTAAAGCTGCGTCATGGTTGCCCATCATCGCCTGCAAGTTGGGCTGGGAACGCAGCAATGCGATGCATTCGTTGGGGTCGGGACCGTAACCGACGACATCACCCAAAAACCAGACCTGGTCCACCTCGCCAGCGGCTTTAAGCACTGCTTCGAAGGCAGTTAGGTTAGCGTGAATATCAGACAGGATCAGTGTGCGCATTTTAGGGCATATTGAAGGTGATGCTCCAGTTGCCGTTTTCGACAACTGACGGTGAGGTTAACCCGAAGATCGCTATCCAGGTATTGCCGGGTTTCAAATGGAACGGATTCCCCTGGGCATCCACGAATTGGATGGGCTTGTCACTTTGAGGTGTTTTCCAAAAAACCTCGTAAGCCTGACCATCCCGAAAAACAGTTGCCACGTAACCACTGGAATTACCGACCAGGTCAATCTGGTGAAGTGTGCCCTTTATTTCAGTATAGGGAGCTTTCAAAACGATGACATTCGAAAAGCTCAACTGTTCACCTGTATTTTGATCGATCAGAGGTTGATAGTTGTAGTAAGTACTCTCATCGATGGTCCAGTTTTGATACTTGCCAGTTTCGGTATTGTAAATCCATTGCGCCTTACCTACGTCCGTCCAGATGACCCACACACTGGCGCCTGCTGCTCCACCTGTGGGTGCTGTTTCTGAAAACGCCATCCCGCTCAGGTCAGGGTTGTCGTTAGCATAGCCGAGGTAATTGAAGTAGTTGGAGAGTGCTGCCGAATTACCAAAAACGCTGTAAACGTAATTTCGCCCATCATCGCATACGCCTGGGCACAAATATTTATCCAAAAAATAGCGGCCGGGGATGTAGGCATCAACGAAGGGCAAAACGTCTTCCTTGTCTCCACCAGTTGCACCGACCACAGCCTGGTACATGCTCCCGAGCTGACCATCGACCCGGCGAATGGAGCGTATCGGACCGATCTTGTCAGAATCCTGCCCATAATAAAGGGCTGCATAGCGGTCGCTGCCCCAACCGATGTAATAATCGAAAACAATGTCCGCAGAAGAGAGCCCCCAATGTGGTTGGTAGTCGATAAGGTGGTTGGAGACCTTCATGATTACCGGTCTGCGGCGTAAAAGGACTGGATCGGCGACTTTGAGACCAGTGAGGGGGTTTACGCCTTCCGGGTAGTTGTCCGGTCCGATGACATCAGCTGAAGGAGGCGTCTTGGTAGGCGTTGGAGTAGCAGTGTTTTCGAGAGTTGGGGTTGGAGATGAAGTAGCTTGCGGAGATTGACTGGGCGTTGCTGTTCCTGTTGGGAGAGTTTGTGTTTGTTGTTTGATCACGGCTGTGACCGTGCCGGCGATGGCGGTTTGCTGACCAGCAGTGAGCCCTGAAGGGCTCATCGGTACGCAGGCAGTGATGATTAGCGTAAGTGAAATAAATAAGAGGGGAAGCAGGTTTCTGGTTTTCATTTCATCTCCCTTAATACAACAATTCTACCCCATCGGGCAAAAGGCTTGGCAGGTTGATCGAGTGAGGTGGATCAGATGAAATTTTCAACCAGCTTACCTGGTAACCTCGCTCCGCTGTAAATGAAACACTTTACTTACAGGTATGGATTTGATTATTCTTCGAACAACAAATCCATCCGGCTGACGCCAGCATCGAAGGGTTTTGCCAGGGGATGATGCACCACCATGGCAGCGGTCGATTGCTCTGGCACCAGCTGCCAGGCTGAGGTCAGGCTCATTCCCAACTCTTTTTCGACAGGCAGCAAATCGAAAACTTTGCGGTGTTCCCGCAGCCAGGGCAGTGCCGGGTAACCCCAGGAATAGCGGAAACCCTGTTCGATTCCAATGCCCATTTCTGCACGGATTTGCATATGGATATACTCCGCTGTAGCTTCCGCCATCTGAACCGCCAGACCATGCAGGAAGTAACCTTCAGAATACTCTTCCTGACTGTCGAGTTGTTCAATACGCTGCGTGGCTGCTTTACCAACTGTGACCACCTGCAGTGCCAGGATGTCAAAGCGGGGGCTGCCCACAGGCAAAAAGTAATCGCTCAGGCACAAACCTTCCCCTTCCGATTGACGGGGAAAATTCAGACGGGTCAGTTCGACGGGATGCTCAACATTACTGTGCAATGAGTCATATATCACCAGGTCGTTGCCCTCCGCCCAAACGGGGTAGTAGCCATAAACAGCCTGTGGCTTTATCCATCCCTCGCTTCTTACCTCTTTTAGCATGCGGAGACGGCGCCGATCGAATTCAGCTTTCAGCTCCTGCCATTCCTGCCCACGGACCTGTTTGGCACCCCAGTTGAGCCGGTAGAGACTGGAAAGATCGATCAGTTCTGCAATCTCATCGAAAGGCAGCTCTTTCTTGATTCGAACACCAAGAGGTTCGACACAAGGGATCACCTCAGCTGGTGGAACATTGCGGGTTAGTTCAGTGATTTGGCTGTCTTTTGTTTGCTCTGGCGCTTCGGGCTTATAAGACGGTTTCTGCTGAAGTTTGCTCTTCTTTTGCGGGTCAACCAACTGATCCATGACATTAAGACCTTCAAACGCGTCTTTGCAGTAGAAAATTCCTGCAGTATAGGGACCCAATTCAGTCGTACTGGCAATTCGTTCGGCAAACTGGGAATTGATCGCCGCTCCTCCGATCAGGATTGGCATCTCAATGCCCCGGCGTTGAAATTCATTGGCAATCAGGGGCATTTGTTTACTTGTCGAAACCAGCAATGCGCTCAGACCAACTGCGTCTGCCTTACCTTCCACTGCTTTACTGATGATCTCTTCGGCCGGTACTTGTTTACCCAGGTCGATCACGTCGTAGCCGTTATTTGCCAAAATCGTCCGCACCAGGTTTTTGCCGATGTCATGAACATCGCCATAGACCGTCGCCAGCACGATTTTGCCTTTGCTCAAACCTTCCTGTCGATTGAGGTATTTTTCAAGATGGGTGACAGCTTTCTTCATCACCTCCGCCGACTGGAGCACAAAGGGCAGGATCAACTCGCCGGAACCAAAGCGATCACCAACTTCTTTCATTGCCGGTAAAAGAACCTGGTTGAGAATGTTCACAGCTTCTTCTGCCTTGGGGCGATCGCTTCCGTTCAAAATCTCGTCAATATCTGCTTCCAGATCGTGTTTCTGCCGCAGAAGGACTCGTTGAAAAAGCCGTTCGCGGGCATTCAAACCTTCGAAAGGATCTTTTTTGTTCGCCTCTTCTTCACCGCTTTCAGCATGGCTCTCGAACCAGGTTACCAGTTTTTCGAGAGCATCGTCAGAACGATTGAAGATCAGATCTTCTGCCAGTTGTTTTTCTTCTTCCGGGATCTCACCATAAGGCCGGATGTGCGCCGGATTGACGATCGCCATGTCCAGCCCAAATTCAACTGCATGATGCAGAAAAACGCTGTTGATCAGCTTGCGGGCAGGCTGCGCCAGACCAAAAGAGATATTGCTGACACCCAGGCAGGTGTGCACACCGGGCAGTTCGGTTTTGATCGCCTGAATACCCTTCAGCGTTTCCATAGCGCTGCTGCGCCAAACCTCCTCCCCGGTTGCCAGGGTAAAAGTGAGCGGATCAAAAACCAAATCCTGCGCCTTTAATCTGTAATCCTGAGTTGCCAATGCATACAAACGACGGGCGACAGCCAGTTTTCTCTCCGCCGTCTTCGCCATGCCCTCTTCGTCAATGGTCAAACACAGTACTGCAGCACTGTATTTGCGGGCAAGGGTGAAGATCTTCCCTGCTTTTTCTTCGCCGGATTCGAGGTTGGTGGAATTGATCAGGCTGCGACCTGGAAAAGTTTGCAGGGCAGCTTCTGCTACTGCAACTTCAGTGGTATCGATCACCAACGGAACCGGCACTTCCAGCGAAAGGCGCTTGACAATCTTGCGCATCAACTCGGCTTCATCACTGCGTTCGGTCGTCGCGACGCTGATGTCCAACCCATGCGCTCCGAAATCCAACTGATCTCGGGCAACCTGCAAAATCGCATCAAAGTCTTCGGCTAATAACAGGCGTTTGAAAGCTTTGGAGCCCTGGGCGTTCATGCGTTCGCCGATAATAAAAGGTGCCGGTTGCTGCTCAATCTGGACTGATTGCACCGCTGATGCGAGCATGGCTTCAACCTCAGGTTGGGGTTTGACGGGTTGCGTTGCTGCAAATTTCTGGGAAAGCGCTTTAATATGTTCTGGGCGCGTCCCACAGCAACCCCCAACTACACGCACACCATATTTGCTGACATATTCGGCCAGCTGCTCTGAAAAATCATCGGGGGTCAAGGGGTAAACAGCCTGTCCGTCGATATTGAGAGGTAAACCTGCGTTCGGTATAACTGAAATTGGCAGCCGGGTATGGGATGTCAGATACATAATGGATTCACGCATGTGCTCCGGACCAGTCGAGCAGTTGAGCCCTATTACATTCACGTCCATGCCATCCAAAATTGCAGTAACAGCCGTGATATCGGTGCCTAAAAGCATCTTCCCATTCACATCCAGGGTTACCTGGGCTTGAATAGGGAGCCAACGTTGTTCCTGCTTTTGAGCTTTGCGGATGCCATTGATGGCTGCCTTGACTTCCAGGATATCATTGGAGGTCTCGATTAAAAGGAGATCAACCCCACCGCGGATCAGACCAACTGCCTGCTCACTGAAGGCATCTTGCAGTTCATCAAAGGTAATATCGGACATTTCGGGATCGCTGGTAGAGATCAGTTTGCCTGAGGGACCCATCGATCCCGCTACGAATCGCGGTTTCTCGAGGGAGGAATACTCGTCGGCAGCCTGGCGGGCGAGTGTCGCGGCTTTTTCGTTCAGTTCCACGACGCGATCCTGTAAACCGTAGTCAGCCAGTGTGAGGCGATTTGCACGGAAAGTGTCTGTTTCGACCACATCAGCACCAGCCTCGAGGAAGGAGCGATGAACTCGCAGGACATTCTTGGGGCTCATCAGAACAAGAGCATCATTGCAGCCAACCAGTTGCTCGCCACCGTAATCTTCTACTGTCAGGTTAAAGGATTGCAGGGTCGTACCCATGGCACCGTCAAAAACCAGCACTCTTTTTTCGAGCGCGTCCAGGTAGGCATTTTTCTCGTTGTTTTGTGTTCTTTCCATGCTTCCTCACAGATGTAAAAAAAAGCCTCAGCCGAGGCATCAATTATTTTATTGATCGTTAATTGAAGAAAGTTTATCACAGGATGGGAGGGGAATTATTGTTCTGTTATAGGAGGAGGTTGGCATCCCTAACACAGCAATGGATCCTGATCTTTGATGTCGAAGATTCTTCGCCTCGCTCAGATTGACAGGTTAAAAATGACGAGGTTGGGATTTGTATACTTTTTTGCAGAATCCACTGATCTTGAATTCCTATCTTCCGACTACACTATTCCAAATTGGCATTTTCAACGAGGGAATTAAATAAAAAATGGCGAGGCTGGGATTTGAACCCAGAACCAATGGCTTATGAGTCCACTGCTCCACCGTTGAGCTACCTCGCCGTACAACGAACAATGATGTTACCCGAAATTTTAGGAAAAGTCAACCAAATCAGGCGAAAAAAGTCAGGTTTTCAAGCTCTTTAACACACAATCAAATGTTTATTCGCCTACTTATCAGGTGCTCAGCCCCATCGATTAACTTCAATTTTATAGAACTCGTTTTTTCACGTAGATCTATCGGAAGAGTATGCGAGGTCTCCCTTACAAAACATATCAAAAACAATCGTGGCGGTCTTTTAACCCGGAGACAATCCCTACTGTATAATTCTATCAACACAGTTAAGGATAGACCATGACCTCACTCAAAGACATCCAGCAACTCTTCCCCGAACCAAGCCAGGCGCTCATTCAGAAACTCTGGTCAGTTATACCGGATGAACAGCGACGAAAACTGGAAGAAACCATTTCGAACCTGCCCCTGGGGAAGAATCCTTCCAGGACCATGATCGACCTGGCCGTGGCGCACTCAAAGGCGGTCCTCGGGAATCACAAAAATGTCGTCATCATCGGACCAGCCAATGTGGGCAAATCGACCCTTTACAACCAGTTCATCCGCAACGACCAGGATAAAGCTGCCGTCAGCCCCATTCCCGGTACCACGCGGGTCAACCAGCAAGCCGATGCGGGCATTTTTAACCTGGTCGATACTCCGGGAGCAGATGCAGTCGGGCCGGTCGGCAGCCAGGAACGCGAACGTGCACTCGAAGCAGCCCGCTCGGCACACTTTCTGATCATCGTTTTCGATGCCATCCAGGGGGTCAAGCAAACTGAGCAGGACCTTTACCAGCAAATGCTGGAGCTGAAAAAACCTTTCGTGATTGTATTGAATAAAATTGACCTGGCAGGCAAGCATAAGGATGCCATTATCGAGCGTACTGCACTTAACCTGGGTGTCGACAGCTACCAGGTGATCCCGGTCTCGGCACTGAAAGGCACCGGAATTGGTGAAATTACAATGGCTATTATCGCCGCTGACCCGGCCATGACCCTGGCACTGGCAAACGCCATGCCGATGTATCGGCGCAAAATCGCCTGGCGAACGATCAGTACAGCATCTTCACTTTCTGCGGCAATTGCTTTGACACCGCTGCCAGTGATCGATTTTATCCCGCTGATCACAAACCAGGTTGGGATGGTACTGACCATTGCTCGGATCTACCAGTATAATATCACCCCGGCACGTGCCCGTGAGCTTGTGGGCACCTTTGGGCTGGGCATGCTTGGGCGCACTCTGTTTCAGCAATTCTCGAAGCTGGCCAGCGTGCCTGGTTGGTTATTGAGCTCGGCAATTGCCACCTCGATGACCGTGGTGATAGGTTACGGGGCGATTGAATGGTTTGAAAAGGGAGAACGCATCACTCAAGCGCGTTTTGGGCAACTCAGCAAAGATCTGAGCAGGAAAATGATGGCTCGCTTCATGCAGGTGTTCAAAAAGAAACCCAGCAAGGGGAAGCTGAAAGAAACTGTCGTCGATATTGTGTCAGAAGAGTCTCTCTAGGATTTGACTACTGGGCTTTCCGCCAATAAACCACATCACCCCGTTTCAAGGACCCTCTCCGCAGGAGAGAGCTATTTAGGGAATCACAAGCGGGCATACAGTAATGTTTTTCAATAATAATCTCATTAATCATCTACAGTACAACGAAAAATCCTGGCGGAAATAAAGCCAGGATTCTTTGCTGATACTCAGAACGTAGTAGGAAAAATCGGGAATTAAATCAGACCGTTTTCCTTGCCAACTTTTTCGAAAACTTCCAACACTTTCACTAACTGTGGTTCGGTGTGGGTTGCCATGTAACTCGTGCGCAGCAACTGACGGCCAGGTGCAGTTGCAGGCGAGATGACCGGGTTTACAAAGACACCATTATCAAACAAATCGCGCCAAACTTTGAAAGTGAGGGCATCGTCACCGATAATGATCGGGATGATCGGTGATTCCGAGTTCCCAGTGTCAAAACCGAGCTGTTTGTAACCTTCTTTCATGAACTCACCATTCTTTTTCAGCTGGTCCACCCTTTCAGGTTCATCGTGCATAATTTCGAGCGCTGCCAGGACAGTGGCGGTATTCGCGGGTGGGATGGCGGCACTGAAGATCAGGCTGCGGGCATTATGTTTGATGTAATCAATCACATCTTCCTTGCCGGAAATGAAACCACCAATCGAAGCAAACGATTTGCTGAATGTGGACATGATCAGGTCGACATCTTCGGTCATCCCAAAATGAGCTGCGGTACCGCGACCGCCGCCCAGCACACCCATCCCGTGGGCATCGTCCACCATCAACCGGACGCCGTACTTATGGCAAAGAGGAATGATCTCGGGTAATTTAGCAATATCGCCTTCCATGCTAAATAGACCATCCACAACCAGCAACTTACCGGGTTCTTCTGGCAGGCTTTTTAGAACGCGCTCGAGGTGGGCTATATCGTTATGGCGGAAGCGTTCAATCTTGCCGCCGCTCAAAATGGCACCATCAACGATGCTGGCATGATCTTCTTTATCAAGAATGACGATGTCGTTTCTGCCAACAATCGAACTGATGGTACCCAGGTTCACCTGCATTCCAGTCGAGAAGACCAAAGCAGCTTCCTTGCCTACCCATTCGGCTAATTTCTTTTCCAGATCTTCGATCATGGTCATGTTGCCGTTCAAAAAGCGTGAGCCAGTACAGCTAGTGCCGTATTTCTTTATCGCCTCGATGGCTGCTTCGCGTACTTTTGGATGAGTAGTGAGCCCAAGGTAATTGTTCGAGCCGCACATGATGATTCGCTTGTCCTGGTAGATAACTTCGGTTCCTTCGTTGCGATCCAACGGAATGAAATAAGGGTAATAACCTCCAGCCTTTGCTTGCTTCACAGTTTCGTATTCAAATGCTTTAGTAAATAAGTCCATAATGATCAAACCTTTCCTTTTTCTCTTATGCTTAACAAAAAGAACTTGCTAAGGTTACACCCCAATTATAGCGCCTAAACATTCAGGGTGTTCTTCTGAGTCAAGCAATTTTGGTCTGCGGTAGAATTGATGTGAAGAGTAAGAGAAACGAGGAAATCGACCAATGAGAAAATTTATACTTCTGTCTATTATCATGCTGCTGCTGCTTTCCGCCTGCAATTATCCCGAAACGGCCGATTATTCTCAAGACCCAGTGGTAGCGACCAACGTCGCACTGATCCTGACCCAGGGCGCGCAAACACAGGAAGCCGCTGAGTTAAGCCTGACTGCCACACCCTCAGCTTCCGAGACAGAAACTCCACCCACCGAAACTCAAGCCAACCCGGAAACCGCTACCCAGGCAGAGCCTTCTGAAACCCCTACCTCAACTGAGGTTCTCTCCACGGATCCATGGAGCGGTGAAGCAGCTTTTGTCGAAGAATTTGACAGCGGCGATTATTGGGATTTCGAGAGTGGATTTCTTTATTCCAAGGTCAGCAATGGTCAGCTTGAGTTCACCTCGAAAGGTACTCCCTGGTGGAGCAGCTGGTACACAACCACCCCCGAGTTCAAGAACGGTTACGTTGAAACCACTTTCAGCATGCCCAATTGCCAGGGTCAGGACCGTTTTGGTCTGGTAATTCGCTGGCAGAGACCAGGTGTTTTTTACTATATGGGCGTTACCTGCGATGGTAAATGGGGTTTCAGCCAGTATACAGCGGGAAATGAAACCATCGACCTGCTGCCGTATGAGGAAATCTTCGTACTCAAACCTGTTGGCGAGACGAATCAGATCGGTATCATGGCTGAAGATAATTCGATTACGTTTTATATCAACCGGCAGTTTGTGGGATCAATATTGGTTAATTCGGAAGATGAGGCTGGTAACTTCGGCTTCCTGAGCATGTCTTCGGGGAGTAAGAATTTCAAAACTTTGATTGATAAGTTGGAGTACTGGGAGTAGGGGATCTCCGCCGGACATATTGACGAAAACCATCTCACCCCTGAGTCGCGAAACCAGCCCTTGGCTGGACTTCGCCTCTCCGAAGAAAGCTATGTAGAGAATGACCATCGGTCATTCTTTTGAGTGGGAGACCGAAGGTGGTCTCCCGTAAATTGTTCTGATAACGGAGGGTAATGAGCAACCAATACATCGTCAAGCCATATCTCGACGGTTCAAGTTTCCATTTTCCTGGGAATAAAACCGGGTTTGTCCTCGTCCATGGCTTTACTGCCACAACCACAGAAATCAGACCGCTGGCAGAGCGTCTGCACCTGGAGGGATACACCGTTTCGGCGCCGCTTCTTCCAGGGCATGACACCCACCCGGATGATCTGAACAGAGTAAGATGGCAGGATTGGTACAAAACTGTCCGCCAGGCTTACCTGGAAATGCGCGAAACTTGTGACCAGGTCTGGTTGGGCGGCGAATCGATGGGAGCCCTTCTGTGCCTTTTGGTTGCAAGTGGGTTCCCTGAGGTGTCCGGGTTACTGCTTTTTTCGCCTGCCTTGAAAGTGCGTAAACTGAATGCCGCTCTTCTTGCACAGTTCTTTATAAAATACCTGGATAAGAGCAAGAAATCGAACGATCAATTATGGAAAGGCTATAACGTTTATCCGATGAGGGGTGCTGTTCAGCTCTTGAAACTCCAAAAACAAGTGAAGAAAAACCTTCACAAGGTAACCCAGCCCACTCTGGTTGTAGTGAGCGAAAACGATCAGACCGTTCGGGTAAGCACTGGTAAATCGATCATTAATTCCATATCTTCCAGAGAAAAAAAACTGATCGTTCTCAAAAACGCTTCTCATACTATGCTGCTTGACAAGGATAATCAACAGACCATCGACCAGGCAATCGAATTTGTACAGCAAACCACGCTTTAGAAATGAAAAAATATCCTGATCTTTCTGGAAAAACGATTTTGGTTACTGGCGCAACGGATGGGATCGGCAAAGAGTTGAGCCGCATGTTTGCGCACACCGGCGCAAACCTTATTTTGCATGGTCGCAACGCTGAACGGCTGGCGAACACTTTACAGGAAATCAAGGCTGAGACAGATAACCAGAACATCCAAACCATAAAAGCGGATTTTGCATCTCTCACCCAGGTAAGAACCATGGCTGAAGAGCTCAGGCAAAAGGTTGATCACCTGGACATCCTGGTCAACAATGCCGGCGTTTACCCTCAAGCAAAGGTAATCACCGAGGATGGCTTTGAGCAAACGCTGCAAGTCAACTACATCTCACCTTTCATGTTAACCCTTTCGCTGATCTCTCTTTGTGGAGGTAAAAAACCTTCCAAAATCATCAATTTATCGTCAGTTGGCCACCGGTTGGTTTGGGCGAACATTGACGACCCGAAAGGGCGCTTCTTTTGGAGATGGGTTTCTTATTGTCGAAGCAAGCTGCTGATCATTCCGTTTACCCGCGAGCTGGCTGAGCGCTACTGCTGTTCAAATATTACCGTGAACTGTATCCATCCTGGCATCATTCGCACAAAATTGATCCGTATGCTGCCGGTTACCTGGGGAGTTTCCACCCATCACGGGGCAACAACAGTATTCAACCTGGCGACAAACCCAAAATTTGAAGATGTCACGGGAGAATATCTGGAAGAATTCAAGATCGTTAGACCTTCGCCAATCGCACGCTCAAAACGACTTCAAGCGTCCTTATGGCGAATAAGCCTGCGCTGGGCAGGCTTTACGAAGGGAAAAGCATCAATCACTCCAGTATCACTACTTAGCCGAAACGACCAGTAATGTAATCTTCTGTGCGCTTATCTTTGGGGTTGGTGAAGATGGTTTGGGTTTCGCCAAACTCGATCAGGCGACCGGTACGGGTTTCATCAGTATAGAAAAAGGCAGTATAGTCCGAGACACGCCCCGCTTGCTGCATGTTGTGGGTCACGATCACGATCGTATAGTTCACTGAAAGCGAATGGATCAGATCTTCAATTTTTAAAGTGGCAATCGGGTCCAGCGATGCCGCCGGCTCATCCATCAGGATCACCGTAGGATGGACTGCCAGGGCGCGTGCAATGCAGAGGCGCTGTTGCTGTCCACCAGAGAGTGCCAGTCCAGATTTGCCCAAATCGTCTTTTACCTCATCCCACAATGCAGCCGATCTCAGGCTGGACTCAACGATCTCTTCCAGTTTCTTATGATCGTGCATGCCGGTTACCCGTGGTCCGTAGGCAACGTTTTCAAAAATTGATTTGGGGAAGGGATTGGGTTTTTGGAAAACCATGCCAATATTCTGACGTAGGGCGACAGGGTCGATTTTGAACAGATCGATACCGTCGATTAAGACCTCTCCGGTATATTTAGTTCCTGCAATCAGGTCATTCATGCGGTTAAACGTTCGTAAAAAAGTGCTCTTTCCGCTTCCTGAAGGACCGATCAGCGCGGTCACTTGCTTTTCCGGGAACTTGACAGAGATATCCGCCAGGGCATGAAAATTGCCATAATAAAGGTTGTAATCGATGGTCTCAAGTTTGGTGTTCATTTTCCTCCCCGGATTTTCGCGGTGAGTCTGTTGGAAACAATATTGATTGACAGATTGATCAGAATGATCATAATGACCAGGACTGCGCCGGTGCCCATCGCCTTGTCGAAGGCGTTGGTGTCCATTGCCAGGTAATAAAGATGCAATGCCAGCGTGCGACCGCCATCCATGATCGAAGTAGGCATGCGGGCACTGCCACCGAGGGTCACAAAGAAGACGGCAGTCTCACTGATGATACGACCGACACTAAGTATGATGCCGGTAATAATGCCAGGGACAGCTGCTGGTAAAACTACTTTGTGGAGTGTCTGCCATTTTGTAGCACCAAGCGCCAGGCTGCCACGACGATAATCATCCGGAACAGTTAGCAGCGCTTCTTCGGTGGTGCGAATGATGGTAGGTAAGACCAGGCAAGCCCCAGCCAACGAAGCAGATAAGAGGGACCAGCCCAGTTGCAGGGCAGATACAAAAAGGGCATAGCCAAACAGGCCAAAAATGATGGAAGGAATACCAGCCAGGGTCTCGACTGCGAAGTTGGCAATCGCGATCAATGCCCTCATAACCGGAGAAGTCAGCGCTTGTTCGCCTCCATATTCGATCAGGTAAATGGCTGCCCCCACCCCTAACGGCGTGGCTATCAGCAGCGTAAGCACTACCAGGAAAAGCGTGGTACCAAGCGTTGTGGAAATGCCTCCCTCACCCGAGAGACCTCCTCGCGGTGGTGTGGTCAGAAATTCCCAGTTGATTGCCTTGCCACCCTGGATGATGACGTAACCAACGACAAGCAGCAGGACAATCAGGGTGATAAGTCCTGCCAGCCACATGATCGAGAACCAGATATTTTGAGAAGTATTCCGTACCTTCAGGTTTCGAAAAATGTCAGAATCTTTATGTTGAATGGATTGGATGTTTTGGTTGATCATCGCTATTGCCTTGTCGTTTGGATACTGGATTGACGGTTAACCAACCATCGGGCACTGACGTTGACAACGATGATCAGGGCAAACAAGACCACACCGGTAGCAAACAAGGCGCTTTCATGAACGCCTGTAGCGTAACTGATCTCAACAGCAATATTGCCTGTCAGGGTTCGCGCTTGGGATAAGAAAAGAGTTAACGGATTTGCGTTGAGTGGTTTGGGGAAGATAACTGAGTTGCCAATGACCATGATCATTGCCATGGTCTCGCCCAAAGCGCGCCCAATACCAAGAATAATTGCTGCAATAATGCCAGATTTGCCTGCGGGTAAAACGACCTGGGTGATGGTTTGCCAGCGGGTTGCGCCCAATGCCAATGAGCCCGAGCGATAGCTATCGGGAACGGCCCGGATGGCATCTTCGGCAATACTTGTAATGGTGGGGAGGATCATCACCGCCAATACGATCGAAGCGGCGAGTAATCCGTATCCAGAATTACCAGGAACATTGATCTGCCGAATAATCGGGACGAGCACTACCATGCCAAACAGGCCATAGACGACTGAAGGTATACCTGCCAGGAGCTGTACAGCAGGACGTAAGATTGCCTGAACCCATTTGGGAGCAATTTCACCCAAAAAAATCGCTGACCCAATAGCCAGCGGTACACCCAGAACAATTGCGCCAACGGTGACAGCAACCGAGCCTACGATCATCGCCAGGATACCGTACTGGTCCTGCCCAGGGCGCCAAATCCCGCCAAAGAGGATATCTGTAAAACCGATTTCTGTCCAAGCCTGGATACTTTCACGGAAAATAAAAAATGCGATTGCCAGGACGATAACAATGGAAAGAATCGCGCTGATAAAAAGAATGTATTTGACGGTTTTATCCGCGATCATTCGTCCGCTCATCTTTTGCTCATTTCCTCTGGCGTTTCCAATCATATCAGCGTCTCTGCTTTTTGTGTGCAGAGACGCCTGATAATTTTCTGTAATCATTCCTTCAGTCACATTTATTTGACAGCGAGGTAGCCTTCTTCAACCACGATAGCCTGACCAGCATCGCTGAGCATATAATCCATGAATGCCTTCAGTTCACCGGTCGGTTCACCGAAAGTGATCAGGTTGAGGGGGCGGACGATGGGGTACGTACCGTTGGCTGCGTTCTCTTCTGTTGGAGCGACGCCTTCGACAGAGACTGTTTTCACAGTGTCATCCAGGTAACCAAAGCTCAGATAAGCAATGGAGTTTGGAGTAGTAGCAACGGTGGTGCGGATGGAACCGTTGGAAGGCTGCAGAATGGCTTTATCTGTGATCAAAACGTCTTCGCCGAGTACCATTTCTTCGAATGCAGCACGGGTACCGGAACCTTCTTCACGGGAAGCCACGATGATATTGGCATCAGCGCCACCAACTTCTTTCCAATTGGTGATGGTGCCTCCGAAAATACCCTTGAGTTGATCAATGGTCAGATTGTCGACAGCGACATCAGGATTGGCAACAATAGCAATGCCATCACGCGCAACAACGAAAACCTGGATACCAGGGAATTCAGTGAATTCTGATTCTTTGACATCACGGGAAGCCATACCGATGTCAGCGGTTTTTTGACCTGCGGCTTTGACACCTACTCTGGAGCCACCACCCTGGACGTCGACGCGCACATTGGGGTTAACAGTTGCATAAGCTTCAGCAAATTTCTCTGCCAGGGGTTGAACAGTTGTGGAACCAGCCATAGTAATGGTGGTTGAATCTGCAGGGGATTCAGTAGTTTTGCCACAAGCAGCGACAAGAGCAAGGACCAGGACAAGTACGAAACCGGTAGATAGGACCTTCTTGATAATTTTCATTTTTTCTCCTCAAAATTTTTCACATTTTATTTACCCGGTAATGTTAACGGACAAAGGTTAATGGGTGGTTAAAATGTAATTAAGAGAGGCTTAGTGGTTTGATATGGTTTGAGTGATCATCACTTCGAGTGAGGAATGAGGGTCCATTCTTGTGTTCAGGGGCGACCTGCCATGTTCGTCCAAAGAAGACGCAACCCATAAACGCGGCGTGATAAAATCATCTTGATGGGAAAAACCAGGAAATTCTTATCAAGATACTGGTGGGCTATCGTGGGGCTGGCGATTGGCGGGGTGATCATTGTTTTGGC